>ENA-OREC01000304-OREC01000304.1-marine-metagenome-genome-assembly--contig:-NODE-304-length-17310-cov-12.331051_pt1 | contig 17310 bp, 6 predicted proteins | sample MGYA00248626_ERZ508543 | MGnify/ENA primary metagenome ERZ508543 (study PRJEB26211, sample SAMN05518279) | marine metagenome | isolation source: Puget Sound, Washington, USA | host: Bankia setacea...
TTACGTAAGAAGAATACGACAGTTTTAGACGGGCAGTCCTATAACAACATATATATTTACGTAAGAAGAATACGACAATTTTAGACGGGCAGTCCTATAACAACATATATATTTACATAAGAAGAATACGACAGTTTTAGACGGGCAGTCCTATAACAACACATATATTTACGTAAGAAGGAACAAGACTCGTTAGTAGTTGGGGTTTAACAATTGACTTGCCTACATGGAAAGATAGGTGATGTGGGCACCAATAGTCTAGACTGCTGCTTCTGGTGGTTGGAACACTTAAAGTCCACCAACTACAGTATATATAATGGAACGTACCTATAAATGTGAAATATATACTAAGGCGGGATTGAGTCGACGCATGTACACGTTCACATATATTTTTTGTTCAAATGTACTTGTGCAGTTTTATGATTTTAGACCACAAAATAATATCAAATGCATCAGACTGAAAAGACATGTGGGTGATTTTCAATGCAAAGCCGGTCGTTACACCAATGTGCTGGAGCCTCAAATACGTTAAGATCGAATATTATAAAATCAAAGATTGCCTGATCATTAAACCATGACTTGTAAACATAATACAGCATAGCCATTATAATTTTAGTTTGTTACGGCATACCACTAAAACTATTTATAAAATCATTCGGCTCCATAAAAAACTGATACCTATCTGACAGAACCATAACTATCTGTAACCATCTAACACACAATATCTATTTAACGCCTTTTAATGGTAATCAAAATATAGGTAGTTACATTTTAGGGGCGGACTAAGGGTCATGGGGTCGTGAAGAAATATGATTGTTTTGGAATTTAGCCTGGTAATCGTTTAGTAGTTATTGAAAGGGTTAAAAAAAGTGTTGAAGATGGGATGAAGAGATGGTGTGACTGGGGGGAAGTGGTTACATTTAAGGGGCGCAATAAGGGTTCGTGTGGTCGTTTAGTAGTAACATGAAGAGAGGGCTGAAGGGGGGTGGGGTTGAAGAAGGGGTTGAGGTCGTGGAGAGATATAATTATTATGAAATTTAGCCAGGTAATCGTTTAATAGTTACATAAAATAGGACTGCAGAGGGGGTACAGAAGAGCGGTTGGGGTCTTCGGTGGGACAGAGTTGTTGGCTCGGTGTCCTCTACAAAAAGGGTTAATGGTATTTCACTTTACAGGAGATAACAAGGTGTTAAAAAGCTAATTACTTTGATCATCACAAACACATTCCTGACTCTCTCCAGATCACTTACAGCTGTTTACTAGTGACAGTTAAGAGCAACAGTATCGTACCTATGGCCGAATCGCTTATATAGTTAATACAGTCTTGAGTTAAGGTCATCAGTACAGAAGATCATCTCAGGTCAATGAACAGTGCTTGGCCTGGTACGATACTTGTTTTAGATAGATACACATATGAAAAAGAGACAAATAAGTGTTTTTTAAAGTTTATATACAAGTATCCACATCGCAAAAAAACGAGTAGATGAAGAAATACACTGGCGTCAGTCGTTAATGAGTTTTTAATGATATGAACTTGTATCAAGACGGTAGCTGGGAGTAGTGCGAGAAATAGATCGACGAGATTGGCCACGCGACAAGAAGACTAGATGCGACGCCGTTTAGGGACACAAAACTGTTTTAAACATCGTAAATTTAGCTAGCTCTCTAGTTTACCAACTTTAAACCACAGGAATGATTCTAAAGATGACTTGCAGATCATTCGAGGCGTCAAACGGTAAACTATGAACTGTGTAAGTGATTTGTATGACAACGTGTCGTCAGTGATGAAGTCCTATGCCACAAACGCGATGCCGTGGTTTTGTAGGTTCCTGGAATGCTCTTTTGCGACGTTTACGACTGCGATAAAAGCTATGCTGCAGAAACTATTACAATCAGCCTTCGCAGACGAGCATACGCCATCAAGAGTAATCACATCATCCACACAAACATTAACTATAGAGACTTAAACATCGTAAGTACTTTTCTTGATGAATGAACCTAGGTTGTACTTTTTTTGATTGAAGAAGTACTATAATTGTGATATAATATACGTAAAATAAGAACAGAACTTTCCAGACAAATTAGCCTCAAATATATGTTACCAAACCAATCAGGGTCTTTAACATGATAAATGAATTATGTTGTCGACGAGAGACATAAATTCATATAGACAGACAGATGACCTTGTTGTGACAAAGGTTTGAGTAATGATATCAATATGTGACATGACACCGTTCTACCAAGACCGAAACAAGTCCGTGTTATGGTTGATATAGACACACAATTCGACTGTCATTTAAAATATTCAACAACCGTCCATAGAACAAAGTGTGTACTGTTCGATTGGACACGGCCAAGAGGAATTGGGCTATACATACATAACCTTTTACCTTTACCGCAAAAAAAATGTACACATTCAAAAACAAGTATCAATATAAGGTACATTTCCAGTTTGATACATAGTTCTAAATGTTAAGGTGGCATTTGAGTTCTGTATGAGACGCCAACGGCCAGACACACTGAAGAAGCCCGACCAAAAGCCCTTCCTACGCCGGAGATGAGAGGGGAAAGCCGACCATTCAGCTATCCAATTGTTTTCTTCTCCGATTCTTCTCAATGATTACGTCTCATACATTGCTTTCTCAGACAACACAATCGTCTTACTCTGTGGGCGTGTATTTAAACTCAAGATCAAACTCAGACGAGCCCCCAGAACAACTACCAAACCTCTTTTACTTAGTCTAAGAGAGTTGTCGTCTTAGTATGTGAGAAGTCTTGGGATGATATGTTAAGTGTTGAATACAAATATCAATGTTTGTGTGGACGCTTTATGTTTAATCTTTCAGCACTTGTATGTCCGTGCTATGACCAATGTAAATTGAATAATCGGATTAAGGAGCCGTACAGTGCATGGTGCAGACTTTCTTCTTAGACAGACAAGACAGTGAAACCAAACATATACACTTGTCATTTCATCTAATATGGTTAAATATTTTGAGAAACCTTTAAACAGCGATCTAAGCAAAGAAGGTTAAAGCATTAGGTAGCATATCAGTAGATGATTATGTAAGTTGCAAACATTGAAAGAAAATAAGCTCACGTTTAAGTCCACTAGTTTTGAAAGGTAAGCTTGTATGACATAATGAATAGCGTGCTAACAATAAGCCTTTTTGTAATCGGTTTGGTTGGAAGGGCAGTCAAGGTCTAAGAGTTTACCGGGTTTACCCTCTATCAGTGACAACGATAGATCAATCATTGCCAGAAACAATGCGCGATGCAGTTGTTCGATGTATGTTGTTTTTTTAAAGCCCATTGTTTTGATAATGGAATGATGGTAGGTTTTAAATAGATATGGTCAATGCTGTTTTTCTGGGTCAATATATTAAAGTTCCTTTTATATTTGACTTGATTACAACATAGACAAAAGGCGTAACAACTGTATCTGTCTTTACGCATTATTATAATAGTTTATACTTAATGCGTTTGTTGAAGCTAAAGACGAACAATGTTGTGGTATACCTTGAACATGAAAAAGAAATAAGGAGGCAACAACATAATGAATGGCAATGAATGTAATCAGTATATGCACATACATAAGCAGATCAGCGTGTTCACAAATGTCAAATTACCAAAATACATATCGAACTGATTAACACAAAACTCACGTTTGACCTGCAATTCTCTTTTGCCTTGTTTGTCTTGCTCCCAAAATGCAAATAAGAATCCATACCATCAGTCTTAGTTGAACATCGCGTCGTAAATATTGCCTTTAATCAAGGTTACCATAATCATCACAACCACCTGAACCCTTATCTTATTATGAGTTGTACTCATTCTCACTTTGTTCCAATCGAAAACGGATGAACCTATTACACTTGAAGACTTTTGAACCAAAACAACATGTACTTGTATATAGCTGTGAAATACGGGATTATATAATATGAACGGAATAAATTAGACATTTAAAAGTCATTTATTTTATCTTCCTAGTTCACCTGTGTCTATTTCAATACAATCAGAGCTGTAAATCACAATGTTTATACCGTTGTGAATGTTTATAAGATGTATTACGCCTTTACAAGCAAAATAACCCATGAAGAATCACAGATATAACCAATTCTACGTCTCACTTGTTTTGTATCTATCTGACCTGGTTTGAAAATCATGAAACTATGCAAAACAAAAGCACCCCTAACCAATGACAATACAAACTCCTTAACCTAAGAATGTTGATTCAATGTGACCTGTTTGAACGAAGTGTCTTTAAACCATTTTATTGTTCGTAGGGTATTCTTTTGTTTTTTAAAATAAACCTATGCTAGTTTCACTTGTTGACTTAGAGTGATAAACAGCTATTTATGTGCGGCCTCATTGTATTAATCGTAATTGGGTAAATTAATTTTTTGAGTCATTGTTAGTTGTGAAATCTATTATGCCAACTCTTGTTTTGTCTTGTCATCAGCATGTGTGTCCATGTTGAAGGAATGTGTCTGTGTTTGGGCAGTTTACGTATATTGTATAGTGGGTAGCGCGTGTGGCTCGTATTTGGTCAGTCGTAACCGCCATCTAGAGCTTCGTTGTATCCTTGAGCAGGAAACTTGACCCACTTAGTACGGGTTGGATCCAGGAACTGATTCGAGCGTGAATTCACATGAAAACTAAAACATATTGAGGGCCTTATGATACATTGACATTTATGCCCCCTCGTTAAAACCAAAACCCAAACTGCCTGTTAGCAGTTTGTATTATTTTAGAATAAGTACAAGTGCGAGTCACTTTCTACACTAAGTTTTTGCAGACAAATGGACACTAGTCACGTTTACATTACCTAATGATAGACTAAAATACTCCTCACAAAAGCTGAGATCACGTTAGGCCAACCGTTTTGTCGACATTTGGAAAGTACACACACTTGTTTGCGACTGTTGTTTTGTGATTCATACTACGTAAAGCCGTCGCCATCGTTCAGCTTCAAGTCCTTTTTCTCCAAACATATTAACAAGTATGGTCAGTCATCTTTCTGGCCAGTTTTTAGAACACCAGTCTCGTATCTGGCTCCCAGCACGAGACCGTATAGACACAGACCGGATGGACAATAACAAGCTAATTATCCATAGTACGCATACAACATCCAGATGATTCATATAGATCAAACCGTGTAAGTGTTCAACCGTTCACTCACTTTTAAAAAGGTTGCAGATATTTTGAAATTTCAAACACTTTTTTTACAATTTTTATTCTCTAAATTGTTACATCCCAATGATCGCATATACAACTACTGTTTAACACGTAAAACATTTATTCGTGTACCGAGAAGTAACAACTCGCATGTTTTGTTTTTTAAGATTGAATTTATTTAGAAATCTTATACTTTGTTAATGTGGATTGTATGCGTTGTTTCTTGTCAGCTACATAGGAAAACACTACAGTTCCAGCAACATACTGACAAAATGACCAACTAGCATGTCGGTGCATGGTAGTTTACGGGAGTCCTTAGAGGGAGAAGGTTATTGCATTGACCAATGAACCAGCAAAATAGTGATCCAAATCTCCATCATATGAATTGTCAAACGATGTGTGTTGGGTATGTCTTTGCAATTTAAAATCTGAAATACCATTGCATGACAGCCATGAACTCTGAACCCGTATGAAGGTCCCTTTTTATATAACGTTATAATTCTACACCCCATGTGGCAACCTATTATAGAGTCAAGGTCAGTGTTAAATTGGGATGAATGTATCAAGATTTCAATTAATTATACAGTTGGATAATCTACAAGAGTCGCGTGAATATAACACTTAGGATTAGCTAGATAGTCGACCATTTAGATATATTTCTCATTGAAATTGTTTAAATGACACTCGTGGTCAGAATCAAGGGCAGACTACTAAGTCCATTAAGGCTATATCATTATGTCTAACATTTGGCTATTATTCATTCCCGAAGAGACCCAGTGTGAAGACTGAAAGAGCGAACTAAACTCTGCTCTCAGCTGGTCGTCCGAGTAGCCAGCTAAACTTAAGCATCTGATAGACTATGTTAAATACAATCTGTATGGGTGATTAAGTTTACTGTAAATCTTGAACTTTTGACAAGCTCTCAAACCGTACATAAGTACTATATTTACCTAAGTTGTTTTCTTCGCTATGTCTTGTATAAAGCACAGAATGATATGTTGAGGTTCATACAGAAAGCCAAGGTGAGCGCAGAGATTTATTTCTTTCGTAAACACTTCTCAAGCGGGTCTGTTTAATTCCATATATTTACTTTATGGCACTAAGCTGTGGATATTAAACCTGATATATTTACACACACCTGAAAGTCGAAATGATACTTTTGAAAAGTTGCCATCCAAGGACAAGGCTGTAAACGACTTGTCAAAACTTCCCTGCAATCAAAACACTTGTCCTTCAAATCAATACACTCGGTACTTGAACAAGACTATCTGGTCCTTAAAATGCGTTTCTGGCTTTTATTTTCGAAAACAAACACAGAGAGAGTGCAGTTACATGTAAATAGTTTTAGCTAAAATCGAACTTTAGATACTCGAACTTTAGGTACTAATGCGTTAGTGCAAGTCAGGGTTGCTGCTATTCTAGTTAGTGAATACCGTTTCTTGGTAATTGTATAGCAACAACGGATAGTGTTGTTGTTTGTGTGTGTTTTGAAACCTTTTTTTATTTGAGTGGGTGGGGTCCTTCTATGTATTGGTACATCCGCTTTTAGGCATCACCACCATTACCATCACATAGTGTCAACATCAACCTCAATCATTCAGTGGTCATTAAAAGTGCCAAGACAGCTGGAGAGCAAAGGAATTAGACTGCAAAACATATTTACCAACTGTTCTCTCCATCCTTCTCCGGCCAAAAGCAATTATATATTTAGACCAACCCAGTTAACTAAGACACCGAGGAAGCATGAGAAACCGTCCTCAATACTGTCAAATATAGTTAGACAAGTTTCATCAAGTAATCGTTATTAGTCCTAAATCTGGACTTAACACTGGTCATCGCTGTTTGAAATATAAATGACCCGAGCTCTCCTATGTCCAGTACAATCAGGTGAACATTGAATTAATGACGCAGACATGGATACTGAGACACGACATTTAGTTGTCATAGCAACGCGGCAGTGCAGCTGAAACATGGTAAGTCGGGGATATTTGGCATGGAATACGTCATGTCAATGTAGAGTATATGTAAATCCTAGAAAAGATATTTAAAAAGATGGGGGTGTGGGGGGGGGCTAATGTTAGAGCCTGTTTCCAAATGAATGTAATATGGTGTTGGTAATACTTTGGCTGATGTATGTGTTAGTGTGATGGTCTTGATGGAATGTTAGTCCTGAGGTGTATGTATTTTGTTGTGAAGTAACAACGTTCATCATACCGACCTATACCTAGTAGCCATCACCTGTAAGTTCCGTAAGACAATTATACATTACTTAATTAAGAAAGCAGGCGCAATTATACTTAACTCGATGAAGAAAATATGCGCATGTATACATAGCTTAACTAAGAATCAAGGTGTGATTATGGCTCGAGACATATTGTACCACTTAATTAGTTTATCTCGGGACCCTTACACAGTATATTTAAGGGTGTTGGTGGTCCTTAGATGGGATACATTATATCAAGTGTTTTATTGACAGGTTGTATAATCCTCCATCCAAACTCTTGTCCTTGAACATTGCTTTATTTCAACACCACATGAGACTGAGTTATGGTCATCGTGTCTAAAGTGCATACTTTATAGAGAGAAATATATAACAAGAACCGCAACGTGAAAAACAAGCTCCTTTATAACAGCTGATTGTAAACAATAAAATACAGCCCATCCGCTTAATGTAAAACTTATGTACTACTAAAACAATGTATTGGGACGCCCTTGTTCTAACTATATCAGCTCATTAGCGAGGTATGTGTGAATGACAGAAAACAAGGTGACACCTCTTACCAACGTGCTTACCGACTTTACATTGTATCTAGTTAAAAGTACCAACCACTCTTTCAAACTTAAGTCGAAGATCTCAACAAAAAGATATATATATAGGATATTAAAAGAAAGAAGTTATCCAAAACTTGCATTACACAGTTGTTTAGATAATGAATTGCCGTCAGCAACACATGCAACGTGTTAGTACATATGGCTTCGGAAATCTTCAGAAGGGGGGAAGGAGGAAGCCACAACGTGCAGCATAAAAAACAAGGTACAAACAATCTGCGAGAATAAATGACAACCACTGAAGCATGTCGATTGAGTGTAAGCTTTTTAAAACATGAGAGACAATTAAAATGTATGAATCTGTCTATAACTCAATGTATGTTTATGATGATGGGTTACGTTTAATAGATGGTAATCATAGATTAATGAAGCGATGAAGCTGCCATATCACGCCAATGATATGCAGTGACTTGTACTTGTTGTATCAAAACTCTTTTCTTTTCTTTTCTTAAACACAAATATGGTTTTCTAGAAAAGACGCACATTACATCGAAAAGTGTGTTAATATTCTGTCAAAAAGGTACACATATACAAGAATAAAAGAAACAAATTATTTTCCAACGAGGCTATATTCGTGGTATATTTTTCAGTAACAACGAGCTGTAACCATGGGCGACAAGTCATGGCGACATCTTTCCCGTTCTCACTTTTTATCCATGTGATATAGTGTTTATCCGCACCATTAATTCTTATAGCTCGGACTTTACAGTTTGTGTTTACGCTATTTTAACCAAGGACATTATAACGCCATTTTGAATCAGTTTTATTTACTGTTGTAACGTTTATGGGAGCGAAAGCAATTTATGTTTTTATCATGGTGTTGTTAGAGGGGAAAGTGAAACGTCACTCTACTTCCGGCATTGACCTAGATTTGGACAATTTTCGAAATGTAAAGGGACACGCACACATCCCATAATTTATAAATACTCGTCACTAAAAGTCATGTTTAAATGTATCTTATGTTGAAATGAGACTCCAAACATTAGTTCAGCATGTAAGTTGCAGGTCTACGTGTCAGCTGAGTATTGCACCATAAATAATGCCATCTGCTTCCTGAATCATTCCATTGTCTCGTGTATAAACGTTGGCAGTTTTGTGCACTACCCGATCACGTATTTTTGGAAGAGACTTCGCAGTTAATCAGATAAATAAATCCTCAGAGAATGCAATTTTTCGCAAACGTAATAGTCGTACAACAATATTGAGCTTGCATTGTTTTATGAAAGGACCCATCAATAATATATGTATCATGAAACATATATACGCTCAAAATATCGCACAGAAAACTAGTCAACTGAAATATAAACAAAATATGCCACAAACAGGCTGCTGCTGTACCTTTAAGCCATAACAATTACACAATCTGACAACCGTGCAGTTTGCAGCACCACCCTGTTACAATACTGTCGCAATATATTACTTCAAAACTGCAGTTCACCTAATCCTGTGGCATAACTTCCTTCGCTTTGGTCGCAATGGGGACAGTACGTGCATCGCGACTTGTGAACTATAACTTGATGCACTTTGTCAAATCTTCTTTATAACATGGGCTATGCAAAGGTCAAGGTCAATCTGCAGCACTTTCTATCGAGAAACTTGTAATATGATAGTTTAATTGTATGTGTTATATGGATTATGCTGTCTAAAACTTCCTTGTAACGCACTAAAAGCATGCTGAATAGGTTGCGAAATACTTGCGTTGAATAAAGAAACGCAACTTAATTCACCGAGAACGTGTAGTTCTGTTGTAGAGCGTTGACTTTATGTTTACATTTCTACGAAAAACTGTACAACTATTTTTAGAAAATAATGTGCAAATACTCTCTAAAACATGTAATTTAGCTTTTAGTTTGAATTTCTATTGAACGGAAGCGGTATTAACTCACCGTGCAAACAAAAACGAACCATGATAGAAAGCCCGTCAGTTGTCGTGCAATAACGAATGCAACAATCAAGCGCTATAGCGAGAATGACATTGATAATGTTTTGCAGTTCGAAATAATTTCGTGTCGGGTTGCTTTTTGTGTCCTTCTTTAACGTGTAGACTGTTTGTTTCACTAGTTTTCTTAGGCGACAAAAGGAATTTAAATTATCCCAAAATTCATATTACTAGTGTACATTGAATCTGTGCTGTGCCAATGTTCACGTGTAGTCTACAACATTTAACGTAACAGATATTAATGTTACAAGGGCAAAACACAATTCACACAAACCCAGCATTAAAGTGTTGAATACTTTTGTAAATACGCAGTAATGTAGTTTTAATGACATTTACCCGAGGTGTTTTGTGATTTTGCAATTTACCCGTCCCTTGTATTGCTTTGAGCAGGAATACGTGGACATCCGTATATAACTTTACTTACGTAGATAATGTACCATGGAGAGATGTGCAAACTTTGTTTTTGACCACTGGCAATACTTGTTGTCACGCGAGTCGAAATAACTAGCCAATACGCACAAAGTGACGTACAGTCCAGGGTACATATTTGCTGTTCTAATGAGCTGTATAAGGAAACCATGCTCAACCGTACGTGCAATGCAACGTGAATCCGAGAAACCCCTTTTATATACTGCCAATGATGAGCAACAAAGCTCTAGTCTGGCAGAAAACGAACTAGGAAATCCTTCTTATGAGTCCACTGAACCAAACACTGTTTACATGTTCTTGCTTTTCGTGACAAAGGGAGATGCCTGTACTTACAGTTGGCGTTCTTCTTCTAATCGTGTATACAAAAAATGTGCAATAGCACATGCAACTTCTTAACTGGGCGGCCAAATCTCACTGTCTCTATTCACGTTGATGCTTACGAAAAAGTCATGTTTAGACTGCAGATTGGTGTAAGTGCACGATTACACAGCAGCTATTTTCGACAAATGCTGGACAGTAACAAATCTTCCGTGACTTGCGCAATAATCGAGTGATTAAGAAAGGTATATTGTACTTGCAATTGTACTTTGCGTTTATAGTTAACTTCATAACATGCCAACACTAATGATTCGAGCCGTGTGGAACTAATATAATTAAAATATTAAGGCACAGACGATGCCAAGCTCGACCACTTTGAGTTGTTTAAGCTTGCATTGTTTGTATTATAACACATGACTATTAACATGCACTCACTGGTTTCCTCTATAACGAAGTTCGCTGAAACCCGAAACACGGCTGTAAAGACTTAATCAACCATATATAAACTCGTCATCACTGGTTATTGGTCACCTGCTGGAAGAGTTATTGTTATTTTCCAAAAATAACATGACTTGCACACTACCAAGAAATCCCCATTAAAGTGTTGTTTAACGTGCAGGTTTACGTGTTAGCCAACATAAACACGAACAGTGTATCCTTTGTTTTACTTTTACATAAATTGTAATTCTACACCTTTGATTATGCGCTAAACAGGAAATATCCGTTAGCAACACGGGTGTAACGTTGTGATTGTCGGATGTTTGGTATTCGATGAAAGGAAAAACCCGCAGCCTTTGTCAAAATACATCATGTAACCAGAAAAGCACGCTAGAGGGTTGTTTACGTGTTGAGGATAGCATGTGGGTGTTAGTGTTGTTGATGTTAGTGTATGCTAATTAATTTAGTTCGATTGTGAAACAAGCAATTATTGGTTATGTAAATCACGCTCAAATCCGTTCCTGCAACCAACCAGTACCAAGTAATGAGGCTAAAGTTTCTTGCTCACGCAAACAACGGATGTCTTTGGTGGGGCCCGAACTCAAGACTGTCAGGCATCCACCGATTACGTGTCAGATGCGCTACCCACTGCGCCACGCCGTGATTATGTTGTGTCGTTGTTTGGCTGCAATATTGTTTCTTAATCTACAATCACATACTTTGACCTATTATTTTGATCTTGACAGTTAGGAATTTCATTAATAAAATATTCAACGTGTCAGCTTCACGAGCATGAATTCGAATGGTGTTAAGAGCATCCTCGAACAAACCTATTTATCATTATAGTTACCTTTTCCTGTCGAACTTTACGTTTTCTAACAATCATATGTATTTACAACTCTCTAATTTATTCAATATGCATGTTACAAATATCGCTTTAAACAAGCTTAGAATGGTTAAATGTAATTTACAAGCAATCAGTGTTACAGTGTAGGTCAGTGTTAAACAAAGATGGATACAAATGATGTAGATCAAAGAGATCAACATGTAACGTATCTGATTGACCTAGTTAGATGAAATTTTAGAACAAACACTCCAAATGTCACGTTAATTACACCTGAAGAAACAATGTTAATGGGACATCAATACAGATCCTTACAACATTTTTTATTGGCTTGATTTGATAAAATGGCTGATTTAATCACTGACATACTTGTTACTAAATAACTTTACGAGCCTATAACGGCGGTGACACATACTTACACATTTCTGAAACTGGAGCTACGTGTATTTCATCAGTTACTAGCACAAATTGCACAGTGGGGATCCTATTATAGACTTAAATGGCCACAATCAATTTTATAAATAGTTGAAACATGTTGGCTAATATGCATAAACTGTACGTAACATTACATGATTAACTTGTAAGAAAACGAAAATACTATCAGCATTGACATAAAAAAACGACAAATAGGTATATGACAGTCATTTGTTACAGTTACTTATAACATGGTTTATTGTTCACGATATTGCTTTTAGGAGTTAATGCACTAACACAATAAATAGGTCGCGAATCTGAGAGGTATATACTTTGTATGAGTATCGTGCAAACTCAGTAATTTTCATAAATGCATAGTGGTTTCGAGGGTAAAGTTGTCTTCCTGCCTTGTTAAGCACACGCATCTTCTTGCTATAGACGAAACCGAGTATGAAAATGCGGTCCCTGTAATAAACTCACACACTGTTTGGTTTGAACAAAAAATGAAAATGACGCATAAGTGCACATTTTGCAGAAACAAATACATGAATATCATGTTATGTGTTGCCATTGGTTATATAGTAGATGTTCTTATGGATACGTAACCTTAAGACGACATTATTATCGACCTAGAGGACAGCATGATTGGCCTGCAAAGTTCTCGACAGCTGATCGTGATGAGGAACAAGACAACGAATTGACTGGAAATCGTGTAGAAAACATTAGAACAGACAGACAGATGGAATGTTGATCAGATCTTTCACTCCTCATGTTGAAGTGTTGTTTCAATGATAAATCGTACATGTGTACTTTTTACGGCCTTGAAATCGAGAAACCAAAACTAAGTAACTGATATGTAATGCAGTCTTTGAATATAGACTATTGTTGTATGTAGAGAATATTTTGAAATATATATTTAATGATTGATGAACACATACATGTTATCACTACTGGAATTACATCGGCTGTGGTTCATACGAGTGAAATACACTTCTATTCATTATTTCACTGATTTTTCCCTATAAACTACCGTTAAGGTTAAAATAAATCCATATATTTACAAACCAAACACCACATAAAATGACTGTATGAACTGACAATTTGAAAAGGTTACGAAAATCCGAGACAGTTACATGTATCTATTTTATATCAGTGATTGATTGATAGCGACAATGAAATACGTATCTTTAGAACAACCGCCTAGATCCGGTACACGTAGGTGATAAAACTGTCATGTGTCTTCTGCCATAATTACTTGAGTACATAATGCTTCCTCGAATGACCTGTCATTTCGGAAGAAAACGATAAGAAATCAATCCGCAACACGAAAACTACCAAAGAAAACGCCAACTAGCTCTCGACAAATCATTATTTTTCTGACTTCCGGTGTCCATCCAGATTTGTCTCCAGAAATAAAATGTCGTATGCCTGCACGTCTTGTACTTTTATGATTCGAAATGTCGCGAGGTCTTGCATGTTTAACATTGAAGACAAGCCCTTTGAATAAAAAATTGAAAGTCGTGCATATGTTGGTGACATTTTACAATGCAAGCAGTCATCCTTACATCCAAAGTGACATTTGTTGGAAATTAGGTTAACTATAGCGCTCATTTCCTACGACTTACATACCAAACCTTTAGCCGGTCAATCTGCAATGTTTCCAAATGTCACTCAACTTGTTTAATGCTCCTTTGCTCTTTTCAACCTGTGCACTGTTACCCGGATTGTTTCCAGCTGATTGAGCCATTTGTCAAGTAAATTTATATCTGACCGTGATAGAACGAAAACAAACCTTCAGAAGTACGGGTCTGCAATTTTGAACAAAAGGATTAATGTATCTTTGCACAATAATACATGATAAACGGTTACGAAACTTGTCTGCGAAGGTCAATGTCTCACGCATCAAGCAATGTGGCCGGCAGTGACCCTGGTGCAACGACTGGGTGTTTGTAAACAACTTTATATAACAATATTGTACTTTGTGATCAATGACTTCCATTAAGCTGACAGTGCCACAAGCTAATCTTGACTTGATTTGACAAGCGATACGTTTCGTTCTTCTTGTCATTTGTTCGTTCTTCGGGTGTTTTATTTGTGTTTAATAACGTTTTAAATATTTTAGATAGCTCATGGTAATAATGTATAACAGCAGTGCTAATTGGCTCATTTACAAGAGCTCATGCAACTGGGCTATTTTGTACTTGAAACAGTCGTTATTAAAGGCAGGGCGTGCGCGTGCTGTCTTTGCAACTATTGTTTGTTATTTGCCAAATAAATGTTAAGAAATGAACTAATTGCGTGATGAAAGTTTGTTAAAGTTATTGTCATTAGTTTCCTTTTAGTGTAAACATTGATGTTTCATTACTTAATTTATATTGTACTCATTTATCTCTTTCTATTTTCTGACTGATTTAACAACAGCTGCGCAAATTGTTTTACATTAACTGCATACTCAGTTCAAATGCAAACATGGACATTGAACAAGCGTGTAAGATTCATAAGTAATGTTCTTCCTCATGTTTAATTATCAACTTGTTCTACACTCCCTCCTGACCTGTGTGGATGTATGTTAACGAAGTCCATATTGAGCTGGTAGTGTGGTGCTATTGTAAAAGTACAACGTGGTGCATTTACAAGTCTAAACCAAGCTAGCTCGCCGTTCCCCTTCTTCATTACAATACCACCACGACTGAAGACCATATTCAGCTAAACGAGTCTGGCGCTATTGTGCGTGTACAAAGTGATGCATTCACAAGTTTAAACTCAGTCAGTTAACCGTTCCCCTTGTCGATTATTACTTCACCCGCGGATTACATTGCTATGCCCATTGTTGGTTCAAGATGATTTGCAGTTCCTTGTAGAGGGCTTGCTATTTTTAAACTTTTTCTATGACACACATGTTAACACAAACAATTTAAACTTCTCAATGAATCAATGAAACCGTTGTCGTAGATTGCGCTCAGTCATTAACGGATGGTCAATCAAAAATGTCAATACTAAAATGGCCATTGCCAGATTACATTGCCTTCATTTCTGCGGTCTTGTTAAATATCAAACGACGATGTGGTTTAAAGTTGGGCAATCGGAAAGGATATTTTGGTACATACAAACAATGAAGTGATAAATGATCTTTGACTATACCTCCATGCCTTTATTCCACGCGTGTGATATCTTTATATGGAAACTTTATGCTAATCAGAGAAAACTGAATGTTGAACAAAGTTTACCGAAATCAGCGATGGTCAGTTTCATTACAGAAGCAAAGCGATGCTGACAATACCTTTTGTTTAAACGTTTACGACTAAGAATTAGAATTTTAAAAGAAAATCGTCACATGTGTTATAAAACAAAGATGCTCTGGCAATTAAAGCTAGTATATAGTTATTGCTGAAGATACACACAGAGGTTGGTTGTAATTTTTAACGAGATGGTTTTATTGTACTTTGTTGTTTTATTGCACTTTCTTGTTTCAAACTAACAAATGACTATATATGTAAATTCATAAGGCAAGTTGGATCATTGCTTATTAACATTTCTTGACATTCGAATCAGTCGTTTTTTATGAACATGTACTTGTATATATGTCACATTTATTTGCAGGGACCATCCATTAACCTGGTTCATGCTCATGTCACAATGTCAGTGTTGTTGTTGCATACAATCGTGAAAAAATAAATGTCACAAGATGCAGATGTGTACAGGTACTAGAATTACTTATGTTTTTAAATTTTCGACGTTTTGAGGTACAACAAACAATGTCATTTTCAATTGTGTTCCTCCTTTAACTCTAGAACAACTGCAACGTATCGTGCGCACGTGTTCAAGAGTGCCACGTGCTACTATTGAACACTATTTCAAGAAGACAGCAAATGATTAGCATGGTACATTGAACTATGGAAGTGTAACATTTGTGCACAGTAGTACGTTACATTTGCTGACTCCGCAGTAATTGTTCTACATAGAAAACATAACGAGTCCAATATCATCAAACAGTTTTCAAAGAAGAAGCATTCCTCTGATCCCTGCACGTTTCACAGCTTCAGTTGAGGCAATGATGGAGCATATATCACAAAGTCTTCTGTGATAAGTACTAAAAATAATCGCGAAAACGTGTGCCATTTCTGCTGCCGAAGCTAAAAAAGAGACAAAACCCCACTGAAATTGTTGTAAATTGTACTTTGGTCGTAAAGCTGTTTGTGTGTATAAAGCAAGGCATTGTTTAAGAGAGCGAGGCCTGGCGACAGATGGGCTACCTAACATTGACACACCGTAGGAAGTCGGCAAGGAAGTTTAAGTGTAAACACAATCAAACTGAAGTAAGATATAATGAAAGCGTAACAAGCACTAAAACTGTACAATTGAATATGTATTTCACCAAATTTTGAGGTAAAACATAGAATTTTACAAGAAATCAAATCAGTGTCAGAATAATGTACTTGGGACTTTAAACAAAAAACAGTCTTGACACAATGGGTTAAACAAGAGCTGAAATATAAAGCCGTCAGTTTACAGACAAAACAGACAATCGTGGAGACAATCATCTTTAGCACCCAAATTGTTAGTATGCCCATTTAGGTGCAACTAACAATTGGATATGTACTTGCCATAGGTATCACGGTATTAAACGCCTGAAATGAAACCAACTAGCAAAAACGAAGACTTCTTAATTTACAGCAATGTTATCTAAGAAACCAGGTCTAATACCCAATATCATCAATACACCTCGTCTATATTGACGCTGCATCGTTTTGGCACATCTACTCATACTGCTACAATTCAGATGTGGCAATACTGAACATTCGCCATTTGACTATATAGTCCATTCAATCGGGGATTCAAACTGATCTGGGTACCGTTTTACTAAAGCACTTACGCAAATTGTAAAGTTACGCAATTATTTCCTACTGTAATAACTTTTAAA
>ENA-OREC01000305-OREC01000305.1-marine-metagenome-genome-assembly--contig:-NODE-305-length-17309-cov-14.824861_pt1 | contig 17309 bp, 8 predicted proteins | sample MGYA00248626_ERZ508543 | MGnify/ENA primary metagenome ERZ508543 (study PRJEB26211, sample SAMN05518279) | marine metagenome | isolation source: Puget Sound, Washington, USA | host: Bankia setacea...
ATCTATACAAGGTATTTGTTTCATTGGAAGCAACTATATAAGTTGCATAAAACAATCAAAATTAGAATCCCAAGCTTTAATGTAGGGGGCTATCACTGTGTTGTTCTGTGGTTACATTTGACATATAGTTGGTGGATTGCATGCATGATTAGTTCAAACACTATCATAGTCTTTAAGGACAATATTTGACTATCATTGCTTAGTACTGCTTGTTTCCAGGAATGGATTCAAGTATGATTTGATGAGCAGAGCTGCCTTTATCATGATCTAACTTAAATCAATCTGTATAAACCAAAGCTGGATTCATAGATGTACTGCTCTAACCAATTACTGGCATGTTTAACCCACTTGTCATCTAGCACAGTGTGACCATGAACTAAACATACTGAACGCTGGACCTATAGTATTGTTTGTACCAAAAGTTTCTCCTCCTTCTGTTTGATACATTAGCTGCCTGACTTGTACATCACATTCATCTTGGTATTTACCCGTTACAGATACATGTTTGTAGACATTGTCCAGATCCATAACCATCATCTTCCACAGATCTTCCATTGTCTACAAGGTCTCATTAAACCCTGCATATATGGACACAGAGGGTTTAAAACAAGAGCAATTACTGAGTCCAGTTGTCTCGAAATAGCTCAGACCTGAAGCATGACTGTCGTTAAAAGTAGCTAGACACTCAGTAAATATGTACAGTGCATTGAATACTCAAGTGCTATAGAATGATCTGGTTATACATAAATAATGAGGGGAATAAATCATTATATGATATGGATGTTATACTATAAATCATGTTTAGACATATCTCTTTCTGCTCATTTCCAAACAAGTGCTTACATGTAAATACTGGTTTGATTGTGTCCATAAGTGAAAGGTGATATAGACACAGGAAGTCTTATGTTGTTTTTAACGTCAAATAAGGTCTGTAATTAAAACCCCTATAGAAAATCCTAAGAACATCTATAAATAGAACTAAGAACATGATTTAGAGGATTTAAAAAAAAAGGTTTATCTTTAAAATAAGTAAATTTTAATGAAACAGTTTTCAGACAAAGACATGGGGCCCATTTCATAAACATAGCTTACATACAATATTACCGTAGCTCATCACTTAAGCTAGCGTATCTAAGATTTACCATTTCATGAAAATTCTCTTAACAAATATATTGCAAATAATTCACGTAAGTCTACAAGAGCTCTAGCCCTAGCTTAACTACTTACAACATTGTAACTGTCACAGCTACCGCCTTCTGTGACTGTTAAAATACTGGAAATGATAAACATATGTGTTCAAAGGGTGTTAAATACTGTAAAAATGTCACATATATACATGTTTTGATTATTGGTAATTATTAACCCGATACGCTTTCTTGTGTTGGCGGCCATGTTGTGTCACGCCATGCACTTCAAGCCTATGGTCCTCCCTTTTCTATCCACTGCACTAATCATAATTGTAGCTTAGTTACAAGGACGTTCATGAAACGGTCTTAACATTTATCGGAAATCACTAACTAAAGATACTACAATAGTGTAACTATAGGATCTTTATGAAACGAGCCCATGGAATCAACTCAAGACACTAAATCATGAACTGAATTATTTGAGGGTAAATTGTTTAAGACCTCTATCTTCTATTGTATTAAGTGTGCATACTATTAGATGCCCGGGGTCTCTCCTCTTTCATTTGATCTAAGCGCGGTCTCCCAGTCAGAGGACAAAATGTATATCTATAGCTTTAGCTGCCTATCAGTGTAATAAGGTCATCTAACAAATAATCGGTGGAAATGCTCTTTAAGCTGAACTATTTTGTATAACTCTTGAATTAATCACTTTTGAACTAATTGAATCCCTAATTAATCTTCTTATCAATTAGAAGTCACGTTGTCAATCTTTTAATTACAAATCAATAATTACCCCACTTGTATATCAGTTCACAGCTATTGACTTCTTTCGAAACAACACATTGTAACTGATTAAATGGGTGTTTCTGTTACCATACAATACAATATAAATGGCTTTTTATCCACACAAATTATACACATATACAGTGTGGGGAAAAACAATAAACAGAGTCAAATAAACGGTTAAATTACAATTTTATGTATTATTCCACAAACAAGAATCATAGTTAAACAATACTGAACAATATGAATGTCGTTCTCAAACTCAAAGGTAGCCAAAAACTGACATACTGTTCTGACATCAATTTCTTATGACATGTGGTTGTTGATTTATCCAATACCAAAATAACGACTCAAAGTCTACCATATCCAACTGTGAGATTTGTTATTTTCACATTTTTCCAATAAAAACATAATAAAATAAATAAAACCAGCACATCTTCTGTTGGAATCATCATAGAGAACATTTAATCTTGTATCACTTGCTAGCATCTCTGTAAAAATGTGTCAGTTACCAGAATATTAGCAACATGAGTCGAACTCTGATCTGTTTTACACAACTTTGTAACATTATTACTCTATAAATCACAAATCAAACATAAAATAGCACTAAAAGTATTTGATTTACATTCTAGCTGTGTCTCTGTACATGAAGAATAAGAGAACCAGAGAAATATGTGTTAAAAGTAGTATCTTACAGTAATGCCAGGGTCACTTTGACTTAAATGTCCTCATTTCATTTGATGATGACTCTGTGTTTTGCATGGTGTGGTAAGAGTTTTCTCCCTTATTTCTCCATACTTTTCAGCAGATATTTCAACTTACTCGATTCCTTGATAACATAGCCAGAAGTGTTAAGTTTAAACTTCCTAAAAGTAATATTTGCACACCTTTGTTTCCAAGCATGCATCACTATACAGTTTATCAAATCCTGCTAAACAGTTACGCATGCATTTACCATAACAACAGACATGGACGGTTAACTAGAATATTACTTGCTAATATAAATGTATCTTTACACCAGGAAATTTGGTCAATGGAGACAAATATAACTATCCCATAACATTCTGTCAATGGAGACAAATATAACTGTATGCTACAACATTATGTCAAGGGAGACAAATATAACTATCCCATAACATTCTGTCAAGGGAGACATATATAACTGTAGCAATAACATTCTGTCAAGGGAGACAAATATAACTATCCCATAACATTCTGTCAAGGGAGACAAATATAACTGTACGCAATAACATTTTGTCAAGGGAGACAAATATAACTATCCCATAACATTCTGTCAAGGGAGACAAATATAACTGTACGCAATACCATTCTGTCAAGTGAGACAAATATAACTGTTTGCCATAACATTCTGTCAAGGGAGACAAATATAACTGTTTGCCAAAACATTCTGTCAAGGGAGACAAATATAACTGTTTGCCATAACATTCTGTCAAGGGAGACAAATATAACTGTATGCCATAACATTCTGTCAAGGGAGACAAATATAACTGTACGCAATAACATTCTGTCAAGGGAGACAAATATAACTGTTTGCCATAACATTCTGTCAAGGGAGACACATATTACCTGAAATATTACTCAGATGAGTATGTGCCCTTTGCTTGTTAAGGCTTGAAATTAGACTAAGGACAAAACTGTATCCTCTTTAATAACTACAGGGCACATGCATGAACTATTACTGTTGTTATATATTCAATTCACTGATATTGAAATTACTGATATTACAGATCTGATAATTATGTAAACTAAACATCCTAGCAATCAGATAGTTCTTAGGTTTCAAATTCACCACACAATTGCTATCATTAGAAAGGCATAATAGAACTGTGTGAAGATTGTTCATATTTAGATGATCCTTAGATAGATTTGCACTGTATTTATAACATTAGATTATATTAAATAATATCTTTAAGTTGAGATAAAGCGATAAAGAGGTTGGTCCGGACAAGTAACTATTATAACAAGGACACGTATAAGCAGTATATCAAGAAACCATTGTAACTGACATTCAATAACCACCCGGACTTCAAGATGAGTATATATTCCCAAAGGAACCTGAAGTCATACAAAATGGTGCTCAAGTACTCTGTCATCCTCAGAAGCATTATAGCCAAATATAGCACCAACTCAACCTCCATTTGTAACAAGATTGGTCAGTCATCTACTGAGGTTATGACACTTATATTACCAGCTCATAGAAAGGACAGGTCTTAAGGGAAATAAATGTACGCTTACATAATAGAAACACTGGACAATGCCAACACAAAATCATGAAGAAATGAAGCACATCCATCATTTGTCACAAAGGTAATCTGAGTTCTTTGACTGGTCAATTATGCAACACGTACTCTTCACTTAAACCGTTACGCAAGATTTTCCAGAAGAGAAGAAACAAGAGGACAGGATGTTAGTGTAGTAGTTGAGAATATTGTCATCTTTTCATACTTGTTAGTTTTTCAAAAAGGAATCATTACCTGTTAGAATTTATACTGTGAAACATTAGATAATCTGTGCTGTTTTTTTATATTTATATCTTCACTGCATTTTTGTCAAGACAATGAGGTTAAAGAAAGAGAAAAGAAGTTTGAGAAATCCACAATTAAAACAAAGTTAATATTATCTACCAAATCCCAAATTGGACATACTACATATCAAATAGACTTTGTTTTATAAAGAATGAACGCTGTTTCCTAAAAAGGCATGAACATTCAGCTCGTCTTACAGTCATGACAAGTAGTTTTGGGTACATGACAAGTAAATGTTTTTAGCTATGTAATGAAGTTTTAAAAAACACTATGTAATAAGCAGAACTAGCAGAGTTTTTGAAAATGTTTATACCCTGGTCCCTTCATTTGCTCCCATCAGTTCCAGCAGCTATGTGAGGGTTAAACTGATGACTGTCCTAGTGGTCTTCTTGTTTCATGTTACAGTTTTCTGATAAGCCTGATTGTATGATAGTAATTTTAGTAACTCAACTTTGTTTGTATGATTCCTCAGAACTCAAATATACAAATATACTACTGTGAAGCCAATCTCAAACCCTTGACAATCTCACTGTGAACGATTAGACAGAATGCCATTATGGTTATCTAAGACAATCATTGACTTCATTAGCTTGAGAACATATAAGTAAATACACAAATGGATGAAAGCAAAAGGGTTACATAAGTACTAATGAAACAAGAAGTTGTTAGGACCCTCTTCAACGTATTCACTGCTGGAATCATGAACATGTGACTTTATCTGAACTCTGTTGTCAAACATGGAACTTGTAGCGTCCTAGCTAATAATCCTAAAGATAGGGCTTTGGACCATAACTTGGGAAAGCTTGGCACTTTTATTGTATGTGTTCAAATATACACTAATTAGTACTCCAAAATGTCACTTGCATTAATACAAATATTGGTGTGAAACTGATGTGAAAGGGATATGAAATGTGCTGGAACTTAGAGCTGTGTTGCAGTAAGTGCTTGTACAATCAATAAAGGTTTCTGAGAATCATGGTGATCTAAGAGCATGTAAATACTGCAGCTAGATTCTACCATACTCACTTTGTGACATCCTCTCTGATTGAACATCATGGCAAAAGGTGCGACTATTCAATACAGATTATACCTGCTTAATTTTAAATGACATCATGGCGATATTAAACAAATTGAAGATCAAGAATGACAAAAACAACCAATAATACAACCTTGTGTTATAGGATAGGACTAACTGTCATGTTATTTTGATATTTGTGATACATGTAGTATATTATGTGTTTTTCAAAAGTTGCAAATATTTTAAATGTTAAATAGATTTGTTTATATTAAAACAACGCATAAACCGCCTCAAACACAAAATTACATGACAAAACAAGGAAATCCCTGGAAGCGAGGAATGCTCCACAAATGCATGTTGTCTATAGGCAGAACTTGTAATCAAACACTACTTGTACACCATGACATGACAAAAAACAACCTTTAATGAATATATTTAAGGAGAGATAGCTCAAGTAAAATGTAAGATATAATTTATAATGGCTCTTGTCTTCTGCACTTCCAAGTTTCATTTCAATCCCTTTTGTTCTTTCCAAGATATGGCCCGAATAGGTATCAGTTATGAAAAAATAAATAGTTATGGGGAGATAACTCTGTAAATATACAGGGTAGCATTGTGGTTCTTGAGTACCGCCTTTCCTCTCACTGCCATCTATCTATAAACCAAGTTTCATTTCAATCCCTTTAGTACTTTCAAAGATATGGCCCGGACAGGCATCCATTATGAAAAATAAATGGTTATGGGGAGAAAACTCTGTAAATATACAGGGTAGGATTATGGTTCTTGTGCACTGCCTTTCCTGTTACTATTATTTATCTATAAACAAAGTTTCATTTCAATCTCTTTGGTACTTTCCAAGATATGGCCTGCACAGGCATCCGTTAAAAAAATGGTTATGGGGAGATAACTCAATAAATATGCAGGGTAGAATTATGGTTCTTGTGTTGTGCCCTTCCACTCATTGCCATCTATATATATATACCTAGTTTCATTTAAATGCAAACAGTAGTTTTAAAGTTATTTGACGGACAAGGTACTGGATGGACGGAGGGACAAAGCGGCAACTATAATGCTTCCTCCTTTTGGGAGGGTGATACTCATATACAGTTTCAAGACAAACCACTGAAAACTTCAGGAGCAGTTGTGTTCACAAGAATTTGCTATATATGCACAAGCAAATATTTGAAAAAGGGGCATAACTCTGTAAGAAAAGGATGAATACAAATTCCAGCTTTCATACAGAACTACATACCATGGGTGACAATCCTAGAAGGTTTAAAGATCATCCACTGAAAACTGTAGGAGCTGGAGGAGTTGTATTCATTCACAAGAATTTGCTATAATACGCATAAGCAAATATTTTAAAAAGGGGCACTACTCTGTTAGGAAAGGTCAAATTTAAAAATCCAGCCTTTATGCACAAATATGTACCATGGGTGACAATCCTAGGTTTTAAGATCATCCACTGAAAACTGTAGGAGTTGAAATTGCGGACGGACAGACGGACGGATGTGCCAACACTGCATATTGTGAGCTATTTTGCTGGTACAGATGTTTTTATGAGCTAACATAAACCCATAATAACCCTAACCCTAACCCATTTTATGAGTCTACCAACAGTTTTCATGCAAAATATAAGCCCATAAGTTCCAAATGCTGTCTAGGACAGACAGACGACAGCTTGCGCCATAACATACTACGACCCTTCGGGCATATAAAAACCTAAATCACTGAATGACTGTTTTTATAGTAAAATCAGGAATATCAAGTATTAAGTATAACTGAAGTAATTAAACACCATTTCAAATTAAATGAGGCTCACATGATGTGCCTTAAATTGTTCTTGTTTCTCTCTATATATGAGGATGTTGTATATAAGATGGTTATCAGCAAAAACAAATGCTACCCAAAACCTTCATAAAAAACAAACACCATAGTTTTATAGTTGATAGGACTCCCAAGGTGCTTAATGTCATATGGCTTATTGCAGATTAATTGTCTGGCTGCAATTGGTAAACTAGAAAACTCATGAGGTGGACTCTAATGCACTTAAGACATTTACTGCATACTGTGTCAACAGATGAGAAGATTCATGGTGCCAAACTCCACACAGAGTTACTTCCCTTACAGTACAGAAATCACTGCCACCATGCAAATCATTATGACTCACAAGATGGCATAATTAGTGTTATGTTAATAAAATAACAGCTTAAACAAATTCCGTTTGTTTTGTCTTTAAAACGATGGTTGCATCATATTTATCGCATGGCTTCTTCTATGAAACCTATAACAAAGTATAGTACTGTAACTAAGGGAAAAAGTGTGTTGTTATATAAGGTTGTGCAGTTAAAATATCATATCAGTAAAAATGGTTAATTATCTTTATTTGTATTAAAAAAATGTGCTATAACATTCACACTCCTTGATTAATTGAAATTTGATAATAATAAAAAAAATTCTGACACTGCACTGCTGTGGAATACAAACAATAATAACGATGCAACATGTGTCCATAGACAAGGGGAAACTACTGGGGTCTTCTCAAACAGATGATTATACATATCATACAAACAACCAGACACTCAGTGGGGTGACTCTAAGTCCTGCAACACTAATCTATTGTGAGTTATTATATAATACTATATTTTCAGACAAATATGAAAACCTGTGTTTCACTTCTCTAATTTTGTGACAAATTGCTTTGATCACCTCAACAAAAGACCAGTTTTAGATTGTCTGAAGGCTGGTCTTACTACAAAGGGTTGGTTGTTCTGTAGAATCTGAACTAACCTTCAGTTCATTGCATGTAGAATTAAAGATCTAGAACAATTGCTGTGTACAACTGATACTATAATTGGTTGTACAATCAATGAGTTTTTATTGGTCTAGAAGAAATGTAGAACAATTCCAGTAATTCAAGTAATGCCAACAGTGTCATCATGCTTCTGAATTTAGCAGGGCTAATCCTTATACAATACTGGATCATTGATTATACACTACAGCTTAGGCATAAAAGATGACTGCAGGTATCAACCCTAGCTCTGCTGGTATTTTAAGAAAACATTTAAAATTCTGTAAATATTGAGTTGTGAAGTCATCAAGCGACCTGTATTTAGGTTTATTGTGTTCCTGAAAAGGTTTTTCCCATATGAAGCTATACACACCAACACAGACTTTTCAAACAAAGCTTTGAAATAGAATAAGGATTGAATCACAAAACTACCAGGTAATACTCACCAAAATTGTCACAGGTGGCGGGATCTCAGTATCTCTCAATGTCTTTTAACAATTTTAAAAAACGATTTGAGAAGATTTATTTATTTAAGCGTAACAGTTGTTTTAATGGAGATATTAAAGATTCTACACAATTTGGTCAGTTTAAAGAAACAGTTAGCAGGGGCAATAACCCACTAGAGAAGAACACTAACAACTCAGACATGCAACATCTCACCGAATTTCTCATCACTTACAAATTGAGACAACCATATTTTTCCTTGATGAATGTTGTTGTCGATGTTGGTGAAAATTATATCATACAGTAGATAAATGTATCTGCATGTGGAGAAAGCACTTCAAAATTGTATTTCTCATGATTCAAATTCCCTGTACAAATCAGAAAATGCCACTATATCGCAGAAGATACAATCAGCTTTTTGTGGTACTCCAACCTTTCTTTTGATGTTTCCTTGTCATTGAGCTGGGATGAATGGTTCCTGTTTGAATGCTGCCAGAGTGTTTATGACATAAGCCAAAGTCAATAAAATCTAGCAGATGAAATTAAATTACCCCCTGTTTGTTGTTGCTGTTGTTATCTTATAAATGGTGCACTCTGATAATTGAATATCGATAAACTGTTAACCAAAATGACCGTCTATCTGAGAAAGCTTTAACTCTACCATTTCCCTTCATGATAGCTGGTCAGTTTTTACCATGAATATTTCTGCTCTTTGATTGCATCTTGCTATTATAAGTACATATAATCTACTACAAACTCTTGGCTTTGATATTGGTGTTTAAATATAATTTATTCTCTTAAAAAAAGCAGAGCAATACACATTTGAAGTTTTAATACCACTCTCCCTCCATAAATCTGTTTTTCACTTAGGAATGATAAATGATAAAAGTGCATCAGCTAGAATTCAGTTTTCATGCAATGTGGGAAGCACTCTTATAAATAAACGGTGTGCTGAAAAAGAAAGACCTACTTGTTTTCCACTGATTCTATCTCTAACATTCTCACTTGTCTTTAAGTCCTAAACTGCAAAACGGATGTCAAAATAAGAAGACAAACACCCTTTCTTGACGGCCCTGGCAGCAGAAAGTGCTAGGTACATTATACATTAGAGATCTGTATTAAATACCTACTGCTGTTTCTATGAATCAAAATGAGAATATGAAAAAACTGTAAACTGCTAGATCAAAAGTGCCCAATGAAATGCAGTAAATCATCAAGAGTTATACTTGTTTAAGCCAGACAGCATAAAACAGTTCTTTTTGTAGTGCATTTATAGTGCTTTTGTTACAATTAATCATGATGAATCAAATGTAAAATTAGTATTTGATTTGTGTACAGATGGGGATTTCAATTAAAAGATTTATATTTATAGGTTTATGTAGTTTTGCATTAATCTTTGCTGACTTTATAAGGGGTGTTATTATGTTACTATTAAATTCATAATACAATTTCCAAATAAACACAAATCTGACATTGTAAATTACACATGACTAAATGAACACAGCTGGACCATAATTATGTGTATATGATGCTACCAGGCAGTAATAGACTTCATTATTTATAAGCTAATTTATATAGCTATTGAAGTAACATTGTTTTGTGTGAAATGCTCAGTTTTGGATGTCGGTTATTTGCCTCTTTAGAACCTTTTAGAGTTTGAAAATGGTTTGTACGTTTTGCAAATGCTGTTGAACTTTGTTAACCAACATTCATTCTGTATCATATCCTAGTATACTGAAATATGAATTATTGATACAAGCTATAACACATCTCTGTATGTAATGTAAACTGAAAATATAAATGTACCTCACAACAATGGAGGAAATGACAACAATGATGACACAATGCACAATTGAAAAACATCAACAGATTGTTTCCTTGAATGTTTGTACAAGTCTTTTGTTTTTAACCTCTTAGTCATTTGGTACACCACCGTGAAGAATTCATTAACACTTTACCTTGACATAGATGTTTGTGTACCATATACAGGAAATAGTAACTGTATACTTATTCCCTACATCTTATATTTACATGGACAACAACTTACTTATCCCAGGAAAAGTGGAGACAATGTCCATCAAACAGGATTGAATGATACAGTATAGGGGCAGTAACTCTTGATATATCAGTAAAAATTACCTCCCTGAGAAGACCAATTAAACCAAATGTATTCTCAGAAAATATCTCTACATTGGAAACAAACGATTACTTACAAGTATAGGAACGTTTAAATATGTATTGTGTACGTGCTTTTTGAACTATTTAAAGGAAGATAATTTTAACAAATAAAATCTCTACTTTTTTGTCTTTAGCTTAAGATTATCTCCCCTTGCAGAATACAACAAGACCTCATAAGAGTTCAAGTCAAGATTTCTGAGTTCAAAAGAAAAGGACAGGAACATAATATTTGTTGTATTCAGTGTTATCTTTTCTTTCATTCATAAATACAATTATTGGAAAATAACTCAACTGGTTAGTAACTTCCAATTACCTCCCTTGAAAGAACAATCCATTCATAACAAAATAAACATCAATATCTCTTAATTCTAATGAAAGCACAACAAACTTCTTAATTCACACATAATCATTGACCCTTTCATATCTAGCAGCAGCTGATATCTAGTGAAATGAAATAACATATAACATCTTAGAATTAAAGTAAATTTCAGAAACCTAATGCTCAATTACACCTACATTAATAGAACTGGTCTTTTCACTTGTAGGTTGGAGAGGGGGGATAGTTTGAGGGAAGAAAGTAATGGCTCAAATACACAAGATATTGAAGAATTAAAATCATCTCTGGTTTTTGTGGAAGATAACATCAAGCTTTATATTTCTAGTGAAGGATAAGAAACAATGAAAATAGAATTTCGAAAAAAAAGAAAAGGTAAAAGGTAAAAAGAAATCATCTCAGGAAGTAAGCACATTTTTTGAAGCATTACATGATAACTATTGAACCCGAAACGTTTCGTTCTTTTGAAATAGATTACAAGTTCTAATCCTTCATTTATGTTGATAATTCTTGGAGTGCTGTGAGTATAATTTGGTCTCTTCACATCAAACTCTCACTTTATAACTACATCTGGTGAAGGCTTAACTGATATAAAGGAATTATATTTGTTTCACTCATGTACATTTCTTATCTAAAGATTCAATTTAATTCTGTGAACAATTTAAAATGCTTATAGCAGTTTTTTTCTGATATAAATGTGAAAGTAAAAATCAACACATATCTATATCAAGTAATGAACTGTTTTCTGCAAAATGATAACCTCTACTTTTTTACTACAACAGCAATTAGTTTAACATTTCACAAAACATTCAAATCTAAACAAATACCATCAAGAATGCTATAAAAGCCTCAAATTTCCAACATGTTTTGTATACAAACCAGTCTACAGTTACAAACCAAACAAACAAGAGAATGTGACTGCCTGTACCTTTTATTGTTGTTTTTCTTTTCTCAACAAAACCACATTTTCATTGTACCTTTTATTGTTTGTTTTCTTTTCTTAACAAAACCACATTTTCATGGACAACTTGTTTGTATGTCTTCATTTTGACTGAACTAATGTGGCCAGCTCAATATTGCAGCTGCTTTAAGTCTTTGAATCCAACACCTGGGTTTTACTAGCAATGTTATACTGTACACTCAAACCTGTTTTAAATACCACCTGTTTGGAGACCACCTGTTTGGAGACCACCTCAGTTTTGACCATCATAAACATATGTTTTCTGTGTGATGAATTTTAAATGAGGCTGATAACACCAGAGTGTTAACAAAGACAAACGTTTTGTATTGAGGCCTCTCCTATAAATGAATTCATTGCCAACAATATGTTTGAGAGAGGATCAGACATAAACTATTACAACATTGTTAAAGCCCATCTTCCAGTAGAGTTAACCTGCTTCACTACAAATAACAGAACAGAATCATGAATATAGATGGAGGTAACACCTTTATAATGAAACAAAAATAAATATATTACCTTGTTTTTCTCCCCCTTCTCCATCTTTCTTCAGAGACAGCTAGCTGACAATTCCAAACGTATATCACCAATACAGTAATAATGATAGAATAAACCACTTTGAAGAAGTTAATTTTAAACAAATATAATCTGTAGCACTTGTTCCAGATGCTAGTAGATCACTGGGACTAGTAGATCACTGTGACTAGTAGATCATTGGGACTAGTAGATCACTGGGACTAGTAGATCACTGGGACTAGTAGATCACTGTGACTAGTAGATCACTGGGACTAGTAGATCACTGGGACTAGTAGATCACTGTGACTAGTAGATCACTGTGACTAGTAGATCACTGTGACTAGTAGATCACTGGGACTAGTAGATCACTGAGACTAGTAGATCACTGGGACTAGTAGATCACTGGGACTAGTAGATCACTGGGACTAGTAGATCACTGGGACTAGTAGATCACTGGGACTAGTATTAATGCCACACAGTTTCAGTAACAACACTCACACAAAACTAAAAGTAATAATCCAAGAGAGTTCACTTTCCACACTTAGATGCTACTCTACTGTTGTGTTTGTTGTAACCTTGTTTATTGGAAATATCTTGTACAGCCATTTGGACATTTAAACACTGCCATCCATATCAAAACTGCATATTTCAGTGTCACATTATCCACTAGTTATTGGATATAAAACATTTTGTAGATAATAATTTATATCCCATAGAATACACTAACAGCTTTGTGATGTAGCCTCAATCCAGTTTGATTGGTCGTTATTCTTTTTGAACTATAGTTTACTCTAATAAAACAATTTTGGTCACACTTTGTATCAATTCTAAAATATAACAAAAACTAGTCCATGAAATATCATAATCCCAATGAATATAAAGTTTCAAAGAATATATGATATGAACACTGTGAAGACTGTTACAGAAGCTGATCAAATGATGCACCAATCTAGTTATGTCATATTTGTATTGAGAAATGAATAAATATTAAAACTTGAATGTTACTTTGTATAAAATTCATAGAACCTGAAACCATTTTTAAATCCAAATAAATCTTCCCAATGCAGACAGCCTAGAAGTTATTTAAACACTGGATTCCATTCAATCATGCCATTTTTCACTCACAGGTTGACGATGAACATGTTAAAGAGCACATTTTCCCCAATTCTCACTAATCTTCATATGTCAGTCAGAAAGGAACGGAAAAACAAGTTATATTACGTTTTCCAGAAAGACCTGTTAACATAGAAAACTTTTAAGAAGTCTGCCTGAAGATTCTTTACATAGTTAACACTGCCAACAGAGACCATGAATGCTTTTTTCTCCAGAAGACGAGACGATACATATGAGAGAGTGTCACCAACACCAGCTTCACATGATTGTAGGTTAGAAAACAACGGAGGATATCAATCAATCAAGCACTCTCCAACTGGAAGGTCAATTAATGGCACAGACATTTCCGCTCTTAAAAGCTCTCTTACCTTCATTTTTCCACAGTTACATTACACTCTCCCCCTCATTGACCGATTGAACAATGCTTCTAGATAATAACACTAAACTGTTTATCAAATAATTCTTCCAAACTAAGTCTATATTTCAAGGACATTTGTTTGGCCAATTTTTTTTACAGACACTTTTTAGTCTGTTTAAAAACAACAACAACAAGGAGTAACATTTGTTTTATATTTCATATGTAGCCAACAGGTTGATATTCATTTTACTCAGAAATGTTGGCATGTGCATTACAGTAGTTGCCTTAAGCATCTTTATCAGAAAAAAACACACAATGTTTTACAAGTGTTGTGTACGTATGGCTGTATGCACAATGCTAGTAAAAACCTTTTTTTATGTTTTCATTGTACCCGTGTCATTACTTTTGTCTCCAAATTGACACTATTGGGCGAATCTCAACTTCCGCTTTTTTTAACCCAAAAGCATCTCACATTTACACTTATGTTTCTTCTATCAAACATGCTAATTAGCTTTATGTATGTACCTACCATAGGCCATCAATCCAGAGGAAAATTTGCATGTCATTATATGTTCATCTAAAACACACTGTACTATACTATTTAAAGGATATATTTAATCAAATTCACCATTATATTAAAACAAATGAAGTTTTGGGCCTACTGATATATGAAGGCTCCAGATTCTAGTTTCATGGACAGAGAACAATTTTTAAAATTGAAGTTGACAAACCAAATTCATTGGGGGGTCTACAGTTTGATGGAAGTGTCAGTTGGGGATAAATACCTTATCCCGATTATTTAACAAAGAAAACATTATTGCCCGAAAGATCCATGTTTTATTTGTTATATTATATAACACTAAAAAAAAAACACTATTGTTTTAATACATCAACATATAAGTTTATTAAACAACAATTAATATTAAATATCAAATGTCTGAAGTCAATGTCTGAAGTCAAAAGCATTTTTTAAAGACATTTTTTATATAAGAGACCAATGATACTTTGGCGAATCAAAAAGCTATCTCATTTGTTGTATGATGTGAGTTGTGACAATCTTCCTATATAAACATAGAAATGAACATGTATTGGCCAATATACCGAAACAGTCGATACAGAGTCGTACGCCCTTGGTCAATAAACAGTTTGCTCTGGGCCTTCATAGCGATTTAATGACCGGTTGACGTCGCATTGAAATGAGAACGAATTATGCAAATGAGGTCTAATATAATCTATTATTAAATGGCTCAACCATGAGTAGTCTTGGTGTTTAAAACAGAACTGTTCCATAAGGGTATTTAACATTGTTTCTGTTTTTTCTCAGTAGCGTTTTGAAGCTAATTAAATTTGCAAAATAGACGTTGAAACATCTACAGCTTTGTTTTGAGTTGTTGAACAAATGACTTGCTTTTCCCTGTAACTGCATTTTGTGTTTGTCTAATGTAAGTTTGTTTTGATATCGTTTTTGCCATTTATTTTCACAGTAGACACAACACAGCCTGTACAACACCTGATACTCTTACAACTCTCCTCCGCAATACAAACACATTTATTTCCCAATGGTTTTGTACGTATTTTCGGTCAATGAATAAAGTGATTCAGTTGGGCATTTGCTTATTTGCTTTTATTTATGTTTTTTGTTCCTCTTGTAGTTTATAGTGCAAGTATTTCCCTGGATTTATTAGGAAGATTTCTGGAAGGGTATTTTAGAAAATCTTTTCAGAAGAACTTAACATTGTAAATCTTACTTTAGAGTGAGCCATACATGTTGTTTTGCATATGGATAGCATAAAAGACTGCGTGTTTTGTTAACCAATTATTTCTGATATTTTTTCCCAAAAGAAATAAAAAAAATCGGATGTTGAACATAAATTAAGGAAGTTCTGTTTTTAAGACCACCCAAACAGGCTGGCAAAATGGTCTTATTTCAATTCAATTCATTGTTCTTCGACCGGAAAAGAGTGGTTTGCTAAACATCTGACAGGTGGTCATTTTTACATTTTTTTGGATATCATATTGATTTCAAATATTGATACTTATACAAACAAATTCTATGAAGTGGTGATCTAATAAGAAGAGTGGTCTAAATCTCAGCTGTTCTTAACCGTTAATGTGATTTGTAGTAATAAACTTGAACTATATTTTAAGAACCTTGTCTTTGAGTTTTATTTACAATCACAGTGACTTAAGTACACCTTGGAAAAAACTACCGGTTTTAATACAAAGGTTTAACTGAAATGTTAGTAACATGTATCTGTTAATTAAACTGCTTTCACGGCTAATTTCTCCATAGAAACTGTATCAGCTGGTAGCATTAAATCACAAGATAAAGTGGAATGCATTAAGCCGTTAATGGATATTGACCAAAAGGCCGTTAACACAAAATACCTCTTTTTCGTTTGATTTTCTCTACATTTGTCCTATGGAGGGTTCAAAACCTGCTAAATCCTATATTCTTGTGGGATTCAAATTTCGTGGTTTTCAGAAGAAGAAAAAGAACTATGTTCACTACTTATTTTATGGAATTGATTGAAAACTATTGAAAACTATTACTGGCCTACATTTCGTGCACCTTTTACTTTAGGTTTCATTATTTTCAGACTTCAACAGCTATACTAAATGCATGATATATGTGAATATATTCTACATAAATTGTATTTTAATCAAGGTTAGTCATATGTGACAAAATATTTATAGGTTGACAAATTTTTGTACAGTAAAATGACAAGTAGATGGATCAGGTCTACTTAAATCACTCATACTTTCATGAGTGTGAGTTTGTGACATGAATCTGTGTATAGTACAATAGTAAGTAAATGTTGTAATATCAGTTCTAACTTTTACACTTCCAAGACATGTACCATGCACCATTGGCTCTCACTAAACACTGACTCCCAAGGGACAGTTGTACCCCCATATTGCAATAAGTCTGTGCTTCCAAGACATGTACCATGCAACATTGGCTCTCACTAAACACTGACTTCCAAGGGACAGTTGTACCCCCATATTGCAATAAGTCTGTGCTTCCAAGACATGTACCATGCAACATTGGCTTTCACTAAACACTGACTTCCAAGGGACAGTTGTACCCCCATATTGCAATAAGTCTGTGCTTCCAAGACATGTACCATGCAACATTGGCT
>ENA-OREC01000306-OREC01000306.1-marine-metagenome-genome-assembly--contig:-NODE-306-length-17249-cov-14.471931_pt1 | contig 17249 bp, 12 predicted proteins | sample MGYA00248626_ERZ508543 | MGnify/ENA primary metagenome ERZ508543 (study PRJEB26211, sample SAMN05518279) | marine metagenome | isolation source: Puget Sound, Washington, USA | host: Bankia setacea...
GCTAGAGAATAAAGACATAGATGAACTGAAAAAGATGCAATATAAACATAACTCCATCTATCTCTGTAAGGTAAACACTCATAAACATAACTCCATCTACCTCTGTAAGGTAAACACTCATAAACATAACTTCATCTACCCCTGTAAGGTAAACACTCATACACACTCGCTATGTTGCTTAGAATCTGATGCTCCTCAATAAACAGTTACCTTGTTGTTGTGCTTTTTACACTGACACAGAACTCAATGTATTCATTTATAGGTTGTCTTGACAGTCAGACATAAACAATCAAAGTGTGTACTGTCCTTGTGTATAAAATGTTGTTATCCTTGCACTATTATAAAACAATATAAAACACACATTGTGTCATAACAAGTTTAGTTTAAGAAGAAAACTACCTTATCTTGTAATGGCTTTAACAATAAGGTTCATAAATAACCTGTTATTAGAAATATGGAATTCTGGCAGGGAAGGAAGTACCCGTTACAGCATATACACATATACAACATGTATACATTTGTAAAAGAGATACTTATATTAGTATATCTGTTCACATAGGAGACAGATATATGTGCAAGAATGGCTGCAGGCAGTATGTTGAATGTTGTGGATACAGTTTGTTCTGGTCAGGTATGTATCCTATAGGATATAAAATAAACATACTGCAATGTCATTCAAGTAGACACTGGTCAGGTATTGATAATGGTTAGTATTCAGGAAATGGTATCTGTACACTGGGTCTCACTCACATTGTGCAGTTAACCTTCTTTGGATTCATAAAGTTTGTTTGCCTTCACTTTGGCACACAAATTCTATTTTTAATTGGCTTAAAGTCACCTTGTTTTAAAATGGACACTATATTAGAATTAGAATGTCCACAGAGAATTTTTCTGCTATGCTCAAATAAAATGGTGTGTTTATGTTTTCAGGCAAGAAATGGTGTTGCAATAGTGAGGTAAATGGTTTAATTTTTAAAGTCTCAACTTTTCAAATGATTGTATTGTATATAAAGCGATTTTCTAGTTTAAAGAGTAAAAACCTTTAGTGAATGCCCATTCTATTTTCAGTTTGTTTTACATGCTTTTCACTAGTTTTGGTTTCAGTAATTGTTGTTAAAAGTTAAATGTGCATCATACCATCAGACCTCTGTAACCACTAGTAAATATTCAAACATAAAGTTCTATATCTGTTTGTTTTACATTTCAGACCCCCGGGCCACCATGCTGAGTGCGGGAAACCTATGGGATTCTGTTTCTACAACTCTGTTGCTATAGCAGCCAAATATGCACAATCAAAACATGATATGAAAAAGTAAGTTATAAATGTTGGTCTCAATTTTCCAGCTATCTTTACCAATTATTGTGGAATTTTGTCATTTGACTCCTACTTACATTGCATCATTATGAAAAGAAACACATACTGAGGGTTAAATAGAAAACTTTCCCAACCATATATAAATGAGAAGGCAGGTATAACGGTTTTCTGTTTAACACTCAATTTCCAAAGCATAAGACATTCATTCAATCAGATCTTGGGGTACCCCTTTTTGTTTTGGTTTTTATAATTCTTATTTGTATTATTAAGCTTGCAAGTTCTGAAGATAGATTTTAAGTTTAATGTGTTTTGATTTCCTGGAGTTGCGTTTGTAGTTTTAATGCACATGTATAAGGTTTCCATTATTATATTACATTGTATTTTGTTTTCCAGAGTGTTAATATTAGACTGGGATGTTCACCATGGTAACGGTACACAACATATGTTCTATGAGGACCCTAGGTAATTCTAACACTAGCTAACAGTGTCTGACCAAGTTAACACACATAAAATTCATTATAAAATTGCATGATATATGGATAGCCTTCACTCTGACACTTAAATAGTGTAGTTTTAGTGTTTTTTTATAAATTTAAAGTTTGTTTACAAAAAGTACCAGAGCAGTTTATCAAAAAGCATCATGATCAAATTCTGGATGTAACTGAAAGGATTACTGGGTGTAAACAGTAACGGCAGCCTCATTATGGTATATTTGTGTGTAAAACTAAGACTATTGAATTAACGTTGGCCGAATGCAATGTGTATCTATTTGACTGGATGGAAGATTTTCTTAGGCAACAATTATGTGCTTAGTGTTTTGATTTTGTTAAATCTGTCAATATAATGTGCAGAAACCATCCTACAGTAAGTATCATGAACTTGTTACAACAGGAGTCTGGGTATAAAGTTTTGTGTGTATGTGTTTTTCTTTGCAGTATACTGTACATATCATTACATCGTTTTGATGGCGGTACATTTTTCCCTGGTTCACAAGACGGGGATCATAACATGGTGGGCAGAGGTCAGGGTAAAGGCTTCAATGTCAATATACCATGGCACTATGTAAGTGTTCAACCTAGATCATACTCAATGCCTTCAGTGCTCTTCTCTTTGTTATACTTACTCTATTACTTACTGATGGCATTTTAGACCATAAAACCTCATAAGGTCTGTGTCATTTGGAATTTAAAAAACCCATACATAAATGAAAAGTTGAATGTTAATACATTTACAGTAAAACTCCACCTTACAACCACTCATCCTTGTTACAATTATTTTTGAAAGGTATACTTTAGAAAGTCTTTTATCAAAGTACATTGTAAATGATTTAAAGTATTTAGGATGTTGTGTTTAAAATGGAGAAGTTTATGTTGAGAAGAAAATAAAAGTACTTGAATAATTGTCTTGCCTTTACACTGTACAGTTACTTCACTTGTCAATGAACACAAGTGTAGAATAGAGACGTTTGGGCTATACATGTATTTAGAAGAAAAAACTAGAGCGAAAAATTGTTCATTTCATTTTTTGATGATTATTAGATTATATCTACTTTTATATTTCTTTAAAGTTAACGTGTTTGTTTGTAGGGAGGCAAGGGTGATCCAGAGTATTTAGCAGCCTTTCAGCAAGTTGTGATGCCTATAGCTTATGAGGTACAGTGTTAATATGTTGCAGCGTTTATGTAGATGGTAAAACAGCAAGAAAGAAAAAAGTGTATTTAATTAAAACACCATGAACATTTCTAATCTCAATTGAAGCATTCCATAGTAGTTGATTTGGCATTGTTTGGAACCTAGAAAAGTTCTTTCCGATGAAGTTTTTTTGGTGATTCGTAATCTAATGGGGTCCTGGAACAAGTTCAGCTTTATTGCCACGATGTCAACTTTTTGGCAAGATTGCGCATCACCAAATTAACTCCATAGGAAAGAATTTTTCTAGGTTGGTATTGAACACATAGGAGTGTGAAATGGACAACGCTTATAAACGTTATATCACATGTTTTCTGTATGTATTATGTACTTACCTCCACGATACTGGCTTTGATAATGTTTGTAGCTGTGATGCAAAATGACTATCCAGCAAGCTTTCATTTGTAAACTGTGCATGTTACAGGCGTTTAAAGTGAATTGGGTACACTCCGCACATAAAATCTTAAATCTTAGTTACTACAGTATGACAAAAACACAAATCAGGTGATCGTTTAAATTTCCCGGCTCATGTTTAGTTTGTGCACTCTTTCTCTCTCTCTCACTGTTCCAGTTTGCACCCGATCTTGTTCTTATATCAGCAGGATTTGATGCAGCCATTGGAGACCCTCTGGTAGGTACAACACAAAGTATTCAAAGGAGTAAAGATGTCATTCTGATTAACTGAGAGCTACATGCTTTAGTTTTGACGATATTTAACGAGGGGGCTTATTTGACATTTAAGTCAATCTTCGATAAGACCTGTAAAACCTTAGAAAAATGAGATATACAAATACAAATTACAATGTTACAATACATGCCTCTATAAAACAAATTAATATTAGGATACAAGTTAGTGACAGGGGCTCTGGATGATAAGTAAATTGTTTTGCTAAGTTGTGCCTCGACCTGAATGTGAATACAAAACCTGTATAATTTCTGTGTACTACATGTGTGATTTACTGTTACAGGGAGGATGTAAGTTAACACCTGCTGGCTATGGTCACATGACTCATATGTTGAGCGCTCTAGCTAACGGTAGAGTCATCCTTGTACTAGAGGTAAGAACCACATTTGTTATACTTCACTGCTTACTGTTAATAGTAGAGTATCAGGGGTGAATGCAACAGTGCTATTGAAACAAAAATAGCAGATAAGACCTTTTCACATTCTCCCGTCTAGATGTATGTCTCTGTAACATTCTGGCCATTTTCATTTTGTTTTTTATAGATATATGTGTAAAGGCTTGGACATGCTGAAAGTTCTATTCTCTTACAGGAACCATTCTTGTTAAAAAACACACTTTTAAACCATGATAGTTGTAGGTTTTCTTGTTATCTGACTAAAATCGTGTCTTTGGGCTCCAAACATGATTTGAATTATTATGATAAATATATCCAATAACTTATTACTCATAATTTATATGAAAGAAAAACAAAACACATCTACATAAAAATTAGCAACATGTTTGGCTGATTTAGAGTCTAAATACTTGTGTTTTTGTTGAGTGATTCACCATGAAACTATCTACATGTATAAGTTGTATACATGTGTGTATGATTGCAGGGAGGCTATAATTTGGTGTCTATCTCTAACTGTATGGCCACATGTACATCTGTACTACTGGGGGATCCTGTACCTGTGTGGAAGTACGAGGAACCACAGAATGTGTATGTATAGATGCTGTATACCAGAGAGACACATAACTGGATGCTGGTTATAGACTACGAGGGTTGTTCCACTAAATCGTAGACTTTACTCATTTCTAGTAAACTAATGAACACATTTTTTACAAATTTCGCTGAAGTTTATTTCAACACCTTGTGCAAATACAAACATAATTACACTACAAAATAACAACAAAAAAAGATTCTACAAAACATTTAATAACACCATGTACACAGGAGCGGCGCAAACTGACGTCACAACTGCGGTGGTAAACATCATAATAATGTCACATACTACTCATTTCTTAAAGTATACACCCTGATGTACATTACACTTATGGTAGTGCCTCACCTATTTCGGGTAAACATTCATGAACCAGTCACGGTATAATGATCTGTTGACTTTTTGTATTGCATGACTGATCTTAGTTCTATGATTAAATCGTGTTCCTTGTAAATACGACTTCAAATTAGGAAAATATACAAAGTCTAATGGTGCCAGGTTCGTTGAATATGGTTGATGGATAGCTCGCTGGAATCAATTTATAGTAATGTGTTCATAGTGCTATGATATGGGGCGTTGTCCTGGTGCAATTCTCTACGTTTTCAATATGAGCAGCCTGGTTGCTTCTTCCACAACGCATGCATGTGACCGCGGCGAACAGTCTAGAACAAAACTACACACCATTTCCTTAATGTTATTTAATTGCTAACATTTCAAAAATCCAATCCAATTCAACGAGCGTTCATGTGTGATATACTCAATTCTAATGTTAGGGTGTGTTGTGTTGTATAGATACTTATACCGGCCATCCCATCATCTTTTTGTATGATACGTCGCTAGTCACAGTCTATGGCGTCCGGCGTGGATTTCACTGTTCTGTAGTTCTGATACTTCCGGCACCCACAAGATGTATAAATCGTGCTACCGTCGCTAATTCTACCATGCCAAATATATGCAAGTGCTCTTGGAACATTCTTGTAACATTCTGTTGATTTCAATCCGCAAAACGTGTTGATCGGCTTGAATCCTGATGGAATACAAACTTGAATAGCTGATCTGTGCGCCGCGTTTTCGTCTGACGTCGCCATTTTCTGCTTTACAAATGTTGCGATGGTGTACTTCGTTTGCTCATAGTTAAGTTTTAAAAAGGTTCTGTCGATACATTGGGACATATGTAAGTAATTGTGCTTGACAATGTCACTTATGATGACCCATTAAGACTATAAGTTACAATTTGTTTATAGCTAGAAATGTAATGATAGAAAATAACCATGCTATTGTTAATACCAACATTGTATTTTAAGAGCTGTGATGTCCATTGTGGAAGTGTTAGAAACCCAGAAACAATACTGGAAATCCTTAAAATGCTCAGGTAGTTGTATACTTCCTTCTCACAACAAGAACACTTCATATTCCCTAATAGCTAGATATCAAATGTTATGTGATTGTGTACACCACCAAGGCCTCAGCAAGAAAAAAATACCCCATCAGTACTAGTATGTGTTTCAGTTGGTTCCAGGAACATATTTTCATTTGTGGAGATTCATTGAACTGAAAACAAGTGCAATAGTTGAAAGCAAAACTAAGAGTGCATTGTATTGCAAAAGATGTGTTGTAAATGTTTATGTGTTTTTTATTTATATTCAGCTGTTGCAATACCAAAGACATGTCAAGAGGAGAAGACAGAAAGAACTAAAAAGAAAGAAAATAAAAAGTCAAAGAAGAAGGCAGATAACAGGTAAATGAAACTTGTTCTGATATCAAACGAGAATACAGTTAAGTTCCGCTCAATGACTGGTCCTATAATACAACCATCTGCAAATAATTACCACTATCTCCTGGTCCCGAATTTCCCCCATAAATCAATGGTCCTGGGTCCGGATAATGCCATCGTCCTACATTTATGACATCAACTGAGCCCATTAACAATACTTGTCAGCAGAGGTGCGAACATTAATCGAGGTAGCAAAAAGATAACATTATGTATGTAGTATATACATTAGTTATGGCTTTTGCTGTTTAGATTTTAGTTATACAACCCTTTGCTGTCCTTAATCCAAACAGTGCATGATACGGTGGTCTTATACAAACACAGGAACAGCCTTGACCAGTATTCCCTTTACATATTTAATATTGATTGTTAGTACTTTTATTTATCAAGTTTGCTCCACGTTGGGGACCATTTGTAACTGGTGAAAAGTTGTGTCCCCTACTGGGACTCGAAAAACAGGGCCTTTTGCTGACCAAGTGATCACTACCACTGGGCTATGGAGCCACCCAATCATCTCACCGACAACAACATCATTTCTCCTTAAAACTATATATACCCACGTTCAAATAGCTGAACTTGACTGTATAAACAAAACTATTTTCTCTTATAAATTATAAATAAGGCAATTCCAGTATACTAGAAGATTATACTAGCTAACTTATCTTAGTTTGATTGTGAAACAAGCAATTTTTGCTTTATGTAAATCACGCTTGAATCAATTTCTGGAACCAACCAGTATATACTCATGACTGACCGATAACGAGTCAGATGCAAGACCAACAGCACCACGCCACCCCTTATACTATTAGATTGAAGTTGTAGATTTGATGGTATAGAAATTACAAAATTGCAAAAGTTTTTTTTTTATCTTCAGTAAAAAGAGGCCTGGGACTGCTAATACAGTAGAAAGTGTCAGTGACTTATTGGAAGATCTAGCTAGTGAGTATGCATTTATTAATGTATTGATAATGACGATGATGTTGATGATCGATTTAGATATCGTGGTGATAGATGATGATGTAGATGATATTGATAATGAAGATGGAAAATATAACCGCATTTCTAAATTGTTATGCCGTAAAATAAACGTGCAGTTTTAAGCCAATGAAAATCATTGTAACAAACTGAAGTAGTTTCCTGTAAAACTGAAAGTAGAAAAAATACCTCTTACATAGAAACCAGTGAAACACATGTATGTATGATCGTGTCTGCTTCTTACGTATAAAAGAGTGTCAACACAAACAAATGACACAAGGAACTATACTAGAAATGAGTCATGAGGACGTTTATGACTGCATTAATTATGTGCATGTAAATAAGCCAACGCAACAATGTGGCGTGTGCAAAACTAGTCTCTGATTCAGAGCCTTATGCTTGTATTGATTCTCTGCACAGACGTTACCGGCAGCTTGTGAAGTGAACAAGCTTGTTGTATGTATGTAATGATATTTTTATTAAATAAATAGATATGCATGCAGTGTTGAAATTGTACTTGGATTTTATGGTGTTTTTTTTTATATTTAAATTTACACTACATTGTGAAAGAGCACTTTCAACTTCAATCAACTAGTACTTGATCTAGGATACTCTTTTTGGTATATTATATTCACACTCACATCTATGCATGTCAGAAAATGACATTGATATAAGAGTTGTGCATAATAGTTTGTGTTGAAGCACATAAAGAAAAGGACAGTGTTTTAAAAGTTGGTGAGAAAATTAGAAAAAAGTGACTTGGATGTGATTATTTGTGGGGCAGTATATGTCTGTAAATCAGTAGCCTTTTTGTCAGTTTGTAGAATTATAACAAATAACTATGCCTGTCTGATATATTACCATGTATTTACTTTTTTCCTTGAAGTCAATAGAATGGCAGAACCAGGAAGCAGTGGAGCCGAGGGGGGATCAGATAAGTTTGCTTCTAACAAAGAGCTGCTCACACATTACACCAACCAGGTAACAGATATATTCACTTCTCAATAAAGTTAAACACTGTTAACATGTAGTGGTATTTTGTTCATCCATATACAGTTTGGACAATGCTAAACCCTTTATGTCTAAGAATTTGAAATTTGTAAATTGTCAGGGAAAAAACAAATGACTGGAAAATAGGGAAATTTCTCCAAACAGTACCCATATGTATACTTGCATGGTCCTTCCCTCTAGATGAAACACTGGTTGAGTGCTTGTCTGATAAAGCTGAAGTATTTATCCAAAAAAATTTTTTATGAGATATCCGCTTGGTTATAATATTATGTGTCTATAAATGCTGAATGCACCATGTGTTAAACCTTTTTCCTATTAACAAGGACGTTTAATACAATAATTGCAAATCAATGGTTAAAGTTTCTCCCTTTTTTTGTAACTGACATTTGTCCTTGAACAAGTTGGTGGTGGATTCAATGTTGATTGAGGGTATCAGGTATCACATGGTAAAACACATTAGGAGGATGCCTGCCACAAGGACGATTATTGGGGGAATATTGCTTTAAATTTCATCCTTTTTATTGTTTTGTCCCCCACCTTTCACAAATATAAGTAATGATTAAAGAGACAAATATCACCTGCTTTGTGACCCGAATAAGTTGATCTTTATTTTATGTCATTCTGTTCTATAGTTGCCTAAATTTTGCATAAAATGGGCAAATCATAGAATCAAATTGTCCCAACAAACATACCTGAACATGCAGTTTCTTTATTTGTTCTTCAATCACGTCATCATTGATCATCATGACATTAAGGAATATTCAAAAGCTTGTTAGAAATGGCTAGTTTCGATTGCAAATTTTATAATTCACATTAGTGATACATGTATATATATATTATTACAAACTTGACAGAGGCTAAATTTAGCAATGTATACTTGCTAGGGAGTTGAAGCCATGTACGCTGTGGAACCATTAAAGTATTGTGAACACCTAGAACAAGTTGCCCCTGTACCTGGGGAAGGGTTAGATGTGAAGGCTTCGTGTGTTGACTGTGGAAATGTAGGAGAGAACTGGGTCTGTCTCGTCTGCTACAAGGTATTGATTTTACTAGAAATGCTGGTAAGGCAATACTTCTGGAGTATGCATTCAGTGAAGGAACGCTCCTAGTCTATTGAAAGTTGTGATCAATATTTTATAAACAATGACTTTAGATCAGTTCATGCAAAGACGCTGGTTTTTAAGCCTTGACTGGTAAATAATGAGTTGATTCAGTAAAAATCTTTGAACTTTTACAATTAATTTTTTTAACAAAACCAGTAAAAGTGTGAGTCTCACAATCTCTGCTTTAGATTCACTAGTTGATAGAATTGTTATGTTTGCTAAAGAGGGTAAATAATTATACATATTATATTTTATTTATTTACTGATGCAAAACTACTTGCATTTGGTGTTTTCAAATTTATCTTTAGAAATTAGATTACTAGAAAACATATCTTACTTAGAATTCATATCAGTGTATTAAAGTAAGACAATAGCTCTTGTTTTTAAAATATATATATATATAATTGATAGCTGATGATTGTGTGTGTATACAGGTGTACTGCAGTAGGTATGTGAAGGAGCACATGGTAAAGCATGGAGAAGAGGCTGATCATCCTGTAGTACTGAGCTACGCTGACATCTCTGTCTGGTGTTATAAATGTGACAACTATCTAGACAATGAAGTAAGAAATCATTTATAGTTTTACTTTGTCTGAATTTTAGATGCAATCCATGCATTACTTTCAGTGTAACTAAACTTCTGGTCACCTACAAAAAAAGAAAATTACCAAAATACTTCAGAAAACTGAGTAAAAACAAACCTGGAATACTCTGTGACTCCATTATGAAGCAGTCTTTGCGTGGCTCCCAAATATTTTTCCAGTATCCTATATGTGAAAATGTCAGCAGACGATTGCGGTATACACACTGCAAGCTGTGAAAATCAAACTCCCTCTGTATTTCCTAGCCAAGTTTGACACCATTTAATCTTCACCGAGCCGGTGTCATCGGGTCAATCGATATACAATGCTTACGTAATCAGGGATCATGTGTAATTGAAAGACGATCGAGCAACTTTTGTTTACAGATTAAAACCGCCACGACACATGGAAAATGTGATAATGATGATTAACAATGCAGGCGATGTCTTTAAATGCATTAGCACAAAAAGAGAACACAAGTTTTACAACCCGCGAAAGCCCGCGCAATAAATAACACATTATATTTCATGTCAATGCTATTTTAAATGATTCATAGAAGTTTTTAATGCAAGTTTACGAAAAATCTTACAACGCGTGTACCTAAATAGTAAATACACACAGATCTAAATGAAGACAAATCAACCGACACAGTTTTCTTCCCTTACAGTACAGTAACTTCTGCTTGTCTAGGAAGTGGGCTAGCTTGTACTCGGACCGTTACTATTTTTAGAGCGCTAACATACATGCGGACGGGGAATTCGTCACCAAAACAAACCATTTTACATAGTATATTATATATAGGTATGGAATGAAATAAATAGAGTAAATCAGTTGCAACTCAATTATTCTACCAACATACACCTATTGATACCGCGATTTATGAAAAGTTTGTGTGCTATAACTATAAAACTATGTACACTGACTCATGTCCTATATCAAATGATGGTGGGTGGGGCATTTGTTTACGTATATGAAAACCTGTGAAAGAGGTCATGTTAAAGATTTTGAACAACGTCGCGTGTATATAACGCGGTCCGTTATAATGGAGTCGCAGTGTATCTCAAAATACAGAGATTTCTGACTACTGTCGACACTCGTTATCTCGACACTCCGGATATCTCGACACTCCGGATATGTAGACGTATTTGTAAAGTCCCGAATTCTGTCTCTATACATTCTATATACATTTATTCCTGATAAGTCGACATTTGTAGGTCGACATTTCGCTTATCTCGACATGTTTTAGGTCCCAAACAATGTTTTCCCAACTTAATTTAGTTGTCTGTCTCGACAACCATTGTACATGTGTATACACACTGCAAGCTATGAAAATCGTGATCCCTGTGTATTTGCTGGCCAAATTTGGCACCAGTTAAACTTTCCTGGGGCGGTGTCAATAGGTCACTCGATATGCAAGGCTTACGTAATCAAGGGAGCGTGTGTAATTAAAAGTTGATTGAGCCACACGTTTGATGACGTTCATTTGTTTAAAGAAAAAAAAACGCCGAGGCACATGGAAAAAATGATAATGATGTTTAACCATGCTGGTTTCTCTGACAATGCTTATCTCTATTTGAGAATGCGTCTACTCGTACAGGCTGCTATTTTTACGATGCGCAATTTTTATGTTACCATATACAGTTACATAATTGACGCAGTTACTTCCTTTAATAATAACTTCTCCATTACACAATATAAACGATGGCGTAAATATAGGCTTTTTTTTTTATCAATATCTCTTGATTTGAAGACATTTTAGACTTTAAATATATGGTTATATGCTTCATTATTATCAAACACACGATCTCTTATGAATTTATCACGCTTACACACACTGATGTTTGGACAACTACATACATCTTCCATAGACATACGTTAAACATGCACATTTATATAACATTAAACACAGACTGAATTCGTCAGCATACCATGGTCGACGTTTATGTCAACATTCGGATCTCTCAACATTTTTTGTAAGGTCCCGCGGATTGCGAGATAACGGGTGTTGACTGTATTACTGTTTTACAATAGCAATGGTATAACATGTTCGTGTTTGACAAACTTTCACAACTTTCATAAATGGCTTAAACGCAATTTTTTTAATCTTAGTATTGTTTGTTAGTCTTTGTAATTATAGGTAATTACAAACTAAGCCTTTTCTTGTGTATAGTAGGAAATATTACAATCTCGCTAATAATGCCTGACTTACAGCAGTTAACAAATGTGGATATACATGTATTACTTTGGATAAAATACCGGAGAAAAAAACCCATGTACAACAATGAGTAATGTTACTAATTTCAGATACTGAAACCAGCTAAGAATTCTGCACATAAAAGTAAATTTGGGTCTGAAATATAGAGTAGAGGGGAGAAACCAGAGTGGCGTCTTCACCGGTCGACTTCCAGACTCTACAGTGTTGTGCTAAGCTTTACATGGGACCAACTACAAGCATGCTTTAGGTGTCAAAGCTTTACTTGTCTGTCAGCACTGTCTCCAGAATGTTCGATTCACAACTCATCTATTTACGTCCCTGCTTAGTGACCTGTACAGGATAAGTGGAGACACTAATGTGTTAGTTTGGTTAGTGCAATGGGTAGAACATTGTGGGTATTTTAGACCCTTAAACACAGTAGCTAGTCACCCATACAAGCACTAACTAAATCAAACTGTTCCACATTGAGACAGTCAAACAAACTGTACTGGTGGAAAACTTCACCACACAAACAGCTAGTATAAAATAATGTTTGCTGAAGGCTGTTTTATTGAAGTTTTAAGGACTGATGATTTTTTGAAAATTAAATGTGATAATGACCGACTAGAATATGACACTTGTGTACAATAACAACACCTGGATTTATTATTATGAGATCCTTCTGATACCTAACCAGTTCCTTATGAGTCAGTTTACATTCCTGTACTTAAACATAGAAACAAAACCACATTGTCATTAGTCATTTACAGAACACGGCAAATAAAAACTGTCTAGCTTAAATATTTGTTTTTACAAAGCATGCTTAAAAAGAGTAAATGTGAAGGTTTTTCTTGATTACCAGATGTTGTTACATTACCAGATGGTGTTACATTACCAGATGCTACTCATATACTTGATTTATAGAAGTAGTTAGTATTCAAGGATTTCTTTCCATTTGTTGTTTTCGTTTTGGTATAGCAATAGACAATTATATATATCTTCTAACTTAATACTCTTAAAACAATCACTTATATAGCTAAGATATTTAACTGTTATTTAATAGAAATATGATTATATATAACTGTGACATAACTGATGTAGTGTAGAGGACAAATTATAAACTAATATTTATGTAGATTTAAGGATATACAATATATACTAAAGTCTGATGTGGCACTTAATTTCTGTCATTAAATTGTGCAAGTGTCGACTATAAATCAGCAGTAACTAGTGGAAGAGCTTATATTTTTCTGCAAGAGTTGCTTGTGTGTGTGTGTGTTGAGCATGTGTCAATCAAGAAAACAATTTAAGTTCTTTTGTGTAATGTAATAAAGGTTTAAACTATGATTAGTATGTGTAATTTCATACCTAGTGACTGTCAACATTCAGTAAAAAACAGACCATAATAACCTGGTTGTGAATTGTGTGTACTTTAGTTAAACCATATTATACACGTATTTAGAAATTAAGAACACTTATAAACAGTGAAATAAATTATCTTGCTTGTTAATTTATCTGCTTTATGATTTTACTTTAGATGAATAAAATGTGTACATGTATATTTGGGTTTTGTGGTTCTTACAAAGTGACTAGACAGTGGCAGTACCTAGATATAACAGCACACCTCTTCCCCCAACACAGTGGCAGTACCTAGATATAACAGCACACCTCTTCCCCCAACACAGTGGCAGTACCTAGATATAACAGCACACCTCTTCCCCCAACACAGTGGCAGTACCTAGATATAACAGCAAACCTCTTCCCCCAACACTAATTGTCTACACAAGTTTGGTTTTATATGGTTATGTTGGTGGTAAGACTGTATGTACATAACCAAGTATTAGGCAGTAGTGTACTGGGGGATATTGAACAATACTCAAATGTGTCTGCTTGTTGGATAAATTTGTTTATAAAGACTAAGAAAGTGGATTCAAAAAGAGCAATAAAACTATCTTTGAGGGCCAAATGGAAGATTGACTTGCATGTCAAATAAGCTCGCTCGTTTAATACCGTCAAAACAAGCAATTTTGAGATGTTAAGAATTCAAAGTCTCATCCTTCACAACAAACATCTAAATGTTAAGTGTCCTTATGGCTAAATATCAAAGAAAAACAACAACACCAAAGCCAGTCGGATAAGAAATTGTTTATTCGGATATGTACATTTAAGATTCAATATAAAATGGATAATATTAAAAATGTAGATGGAATGGAACAAGTAAGTAATGATGACATAGTGGCCGCTCCATTTCATTAGATAACTATGATAATGAACTATAACATTTTAAATGATACATGATGAGAAGAAAACAGTGAATGGAATGATGTGTACATACTAGTAAAAACTCTATGATGTTAACATTTAGTGTGTTGTGACCAAATGGACTCATTTACATGTACATAGATTTGTGTCTTGGTCGAGAATTGTCCTGAGTTTATGGTTGAAATGAAGAACTATTGGTCTCAAATTGATATGCAAGGAAATCTGGGTTTTTTCTAGCTTCACACAATTTATCTTACACCACATATTGTCTGGGGTTCTTAATCTTGTAACATGTGAGCATTAACATATAATTATATAAATTCATCCAAAAATATCATTTAAAGGCAAAAAGTGTGTACAAAAAGTAACCATGACAACAGTTACAATGCTTACAGGTGAATATTTTACAACCATGAAATTAAGTAGATATCACAAAATATAACAAGCGTAAAAAATATGAAGTTATTCTTCATCACATCAAATAATGTAATCGTTAGTGAAAAACAAAAAACCCTGAACTGAATAAATGTTAGAACAAAATACTACTTGAGTTAATTCAATATTCATGACTGACCGGATTCAGTTTTCATGAGACTATAAATGTCATAAATTTATATATGCAGATTGTGTCTCATTCTTATTAGGTGCATTAATTGATTGCTTGATGCAGTCTCAGATGTGACCTGTATGTAGTTTATGATACTTACCTATAATCTCAATATACAGCAACTATTGCCATTGTCCATGCACATTTACCAGTTTTACACGCAAAATGACATCCAATATGGCATTATGGCCCAAACTAGACATTTAAGAAAATTCATAAACAAAGAAAAGCAAATTCAACTTCTAGATGGAATCAATTAATCTTGCGCAAACTATTAGCACATTTTGGTTCTTTTATTCTCATGATATCTTGGTATTAAATTTAAAGCTTCATTTATTCAACCTGAGAATTGAAAAGTCCAACGCTTCCCACCTGTAAAGTTTTGTAAAAGAATATATTAACATGTAAAGCCATTCACCAGGTGTCCGTGAAAGGTTTGTAAGTTATGTCAATGTAAAGGGTTCTGTGTATACAAGAAGGTACAAAATCAAATGACGATTAAAAAGGGTTAACAACCAATTTCATAAAGTTTGGTAAACAACGATCATGATCCAGAAAACACTTAAGTGTACAACAAAAATAAACTTATTTTAATAAACGTATTTTATCAAAACATCCGCACTAATTGCAATTGATCAGGCTGTACTTCAAATAAAGCAGGCACCAAGATTGAATATTACACCTAACATAAGGGCCATAATTCCAGATTTCATATCAAACAAACCAAGGTTTATATCTACATAAAAGTCTAGTCTACTTATTTTTAACTAAAATGTGAGGTAAACAGAATGAATAGTAATAAAAGATAGAAAGTTGCAAATCAACAGTGCTGATAACTTAAACATAAACAACAATACAAACTACAGCACATGCACCTAGTATGGCTAAATATGATAAGCATAACTATTGTAAGTTGAAAAAGGTTTACAGTTTTGCATAGCAACGTAAGGAATTGGATCACTGGTAACAACACAACAACACAGATACATTGTATAGTTCATCACAACCATGAAATATTTGTAGTTCTATCACCTGATAACACAGAGAGACCAAGTAACACATGAGATCTTACATCCACTTCAGAGGGACTTATACATACAGGCTTACTAAACATAGGGCACCACATTAAGGTTCTACATGAACATATCCACTGATACTAGTAGGACTGTGGTCAGAACAAGCTTTTAGTAGCAAACAAATAAGTCAAGAAATAGTGTAACAAAACTTAGGAAAAAAATGTTCTAGATCTACGTTACTGAAATTTACTGCATGTTAGAAACATTGTCATGGGTATGTAACTTTGTAACTATGCAAAATGTTTGGTTCTTAACCATATTAAATGATCCTTTAATACAAATATTGCTGAAAGAAGTTTTGAACCTTACAGCTCAATCAGAGATTTAGATATATTATGCACTTAGAGAGTGTTAAGCAAACAATTTAGAGCTCTACCATGTCTACACAAGGTGAAATATAAAATGATGTTCATGTATACATGTAATTCTTCTTAGTAGTTCTTTGGCTAGAACAGTACATTTGAGCTCCGTATCCATTTATATACACTAAAGAATGTTGGTAATAAGTAAGTTTGGTAAAAGACAAAGCAAAGAGAAGTATTTGCACACGTGGACAAAACTGGGAATAACAAAATAGGGAAAGCCTGGTTAACAGCAAAATTAAAACTAAGGAAGATAATCAACAAAAACGTATCTAAAATTAAACTAATCATTGGCTTTTGAAGCGAGAATTGACCCAAGTAAAGCAACCAGATTCTAGAGACAGAGACCAAGTCTACAGCATTACACACCATTGCACACAGTTAAACAGCTAAACAATAAATGTACGGAAGCACTGAACATAGCAGTATATATATATATATATATATATATTTAGATTCAGGTAAGTTTATACAAGAGTGTGATTGGTGTACATGAACTATACAATCATTGATAGTGTTTACAGTGTATAAACATGAACTATACAATCATTGATAGTGTTTACAGTGTATAAACATGAACTATACAATCATTGATAGTGTTTACAGTGTATAAACATGAACTATACAATCATTGAT
>ENA-OREC01000307-OREC01000307.1-marine-metagenome-genome-assembly--contig:-NODE-307-length-17240-cov-13.998310_pt1 | contig 17240 bp, 7 predicted proteins | sample MGYA00248626_ERZ508543 | MGnify/ENA primary metagenome ERZ508543 (study PRJEB26211, sample SAMN05518279) | marine metagenome | isolation source: Puget Sound, Washington, USA | host: Bankia setacea...
AATTAAAGAAGAACACAAAACCAGTGGCGAATCTACCGTGCCAGGAAGTTATGTTTTTGGGGGCACATCTTTATTGAGTTAACTGTACAAATAAGTTGTTTTGTCACAATTTAAAGTTTATATTTGAGCAAAGAAACAATTGAACCTGATTCTTGTGTTCCATTATTTATGGTATGCCAATTTCAGAGTATACCATAGTATACGACACGAAAAGTCTCAGAATGCACCATTAAACGACCTGGTTTTCAAAACTTTCTCAGCAGTTCCAACTTCCAAAACATAGTTTCAAATTGCAACAGAATGCATCATTAAGCGACCTCGTTCTTTAAATGTTTCTCAGCAGTTCCAACATCCAAAGAATAATTTCCAATGCCGTTAGAAAGGACCATATAGCGTCCTTATTTTCATAAGTTTCTCTGCAGTTCCAACTTCCAAAACATCGTTTCAAATAGTGTCAGAATGCACCGTTTAGCTTCCTTGATTTTCCAACTTTTTAGGACAATTTTCCTAGTTGGAGTAAACTTTATTTTGCCCAAGCTACGCCCCTTGTCACCGACTTTGCAAGGATGCAGCCAATACGATTGAAGCTGTCACATTTCATTGACAGTGATGACAAATGATAATTTCATGTCATTATATGATTAAAATAATCCATTCAAAAAGTTCTAAACTAATGTTTATATTAAGTTATATTTGTATAATCAAATCACAACCACACTGTCAAAACAACGATGTCATAGTGTTTCAAATCAGATGGTATAATCAATTCACAACCACACTGTCAAAACAACGATGTCATAGTGTTTCACATCAGATGGTATAATCAAATCACAACCACACTGTCAAACAACGATGTCATAGTGTTTCACATCAGATGGTATAATCAATTCACAACCACACTGTCAAACAACGATGCCATAGTGTTTCACATCAGATGGTATAATCAAATCACAACCACACTGTCAAACAACGATGTCAAAGTGTTTCACATCAGATGGTATAATCAAATCACAACCACACTGTCAAACAACGATGTCATAGTGTTTCACATCAGATGGTATAAGCAAGAGTTGAAAGTAGGTTAGGATAAGGAATGTCTCCTTAAATACGTTCTGGTCGGTGTAACTTGTTTTCAAGTGAAATCTGATATCCCAAACAATTACTTTCTATTCCTAAGGGATTTGTTTCATTGGACTCTATACTGGAATCAATCTGTACTCTAGAAAGAAATTGGTCTGGTAAGAATATGTTGTTAGATACACATAGTTTCGTTGTTTTTTTATCCTAATAAAGAAAATATGTTGCTTTTTGTGTTATTATTTACTATTTAAAACACGTTTGAAGCTGTTTTATCGAACGTTGACGTTTTAGAACATATACGATGTACCTCTCCCGTCTTTGCGTCCATAATTTCAGTTAATATCGAACTTGAATCTGGAATACTAATTGACAAGAAACACTTCTGTGTTACATTATGTTCGTTCCTTAAACTGAAGTCATAACCCTAGACTATATTTCATCCCCTATGGAATGGTGCAAGAGTAAAAGGTCAATTCAAATGGTAACATTGGGTTACACTTTGTCACCTCATAACAAATAAAACCTAAATAACAAGAGCACATATGTTCAAAAAGGAAAATAAAACTCTACTTGTCTAATAGTGTGCAAGTTTTGTTAATAGCATTTTATATTAGCAATAACTAAAATATAATGATTTACTGTAATTACAATTAGTCAAGTTACATTTGATTTTTTGTTGGGATAATATTAATTGCCCTTTCTGTTATACATTACTCCAGATTCAAATAAAATGGTTCGACATTTACAGAAGAAAACGAGTATTTCAATGTGTTAAATCGCGACTCTAGTAGCTTGGACACTACTCTGGCTGATTGACATCGCCTCTCCAGTATACCTCCTTAAACATAGTTGTCCTTCTCGTGAGTGTTTTAAACTGTTTCTTCTTACAGAGTCTACAGGTGCGCTCTTGAGGAAGGTTTTGCACAAGAACAAGAACAACGCGTTTGATTTATACAGCATATTCCAGTTATTAAACAAGAACAACTACAATTAGTCGATATCCCCTGTTTCGATAAGTAGCTGTCTACTACACAGGTTATTGCATATTTGCTTCCTTTGATATGAAACTTCACCATATACGACGTATTACATTCGTCAATAAAGACAAGTGTAACACACATTGTACATTGACCGCCATTCATTGTAAACAGTTAAACTACTTATCATTTCTGGTCGTACCCCTTGTTACCACGTAAGCTAATTTAACGTTTCAAGTAATGTTCAATGGTTAATATACTGTCTGATTTATATACTAGACAAATCTGGACATTACTTCCGATTGTAAATAACAAAGACTATAGACCAGACGTACCCAACAACATTGCAATATGGAGAAAATGACCACCAATGCAAGAATTTATGAACAATAAAGATGCACTCTTGTGCAGTATAGGTGCAGTTATAGAACAATAACTTACTATCATATAAGAACGGTGGTGTCTGTATGACTATGTTATAGATGATTAAGATGTTCGTTGGACGACCTTTGGTCTACAGCAGGCCATTTGTCTGGTGAAAGGAAACCAGCAGGACGCTTTTATTGTTGTACAACAGTGGTCATTGACTGATCATAGTTATATACCGAAAGTATTCAAGTCTAAACACGTTGTCTATACGTTTGTATATACCTATTTTCCCGGTGGTGTCCCACGTGAATACAGCGGTTTAGAACTAGCATATTCGGATGCTTTAACTGTTATGTACAGAACAGCTAAACCAGTTCATGTTTAAATTTGTCAGTTCTTAATAATATGAAACATATATGAAACATGTCTTTTTTCGTAATGTACTGTATTTTTTCCCAACAATAATTTGATTCCACGTTAGCCTATATCATATGTACAAGCAACTCAAAGAAACAAGTACACACGCATAACTTTTGGTACTGTTGATGACGAAACATTGACCAACAGTTCATTATCAGGGACACATTGACCTGTCCACTTAGTCATCAATGAGAGTCGACTCCAAGTTATCGATTCATATTCTAAAGTTTGAAATCACCATCACTAAAGCTCCGTTAAATGAAGGTTTGATTAATGAGGTCAGTGTTGTGTGCCAGTTTGCTGAATTCTTGTTTGCATGTTCGTTGATGCATATGTTCATTTCGAAAGTGGACACTTAAATCTTGAACGCTTATTCAAGGTTTGTGCTTATATCGAGTTCTAATCAAACATTGCTGTAAGTTTGTTCATGAAAGAGGGAACATGCAAAACGCAACCGCTATATTTAGATTGTGTTCTATTGTATATTTCCTCTTTGTGCTATTCATCATATTACTCATAATTATTTCACATCAAAACTCTGATATACTTGTTACTTTGTTATTACCAATTTTGAACAAAATAGGAACATGTTCTTTTACAACATAACGCATTACCATACTTCTCTCGTTTGATCGTCGTATGACCGTTGTGTGGTAATTTGTTTTTATATGTTATAGACTATGTGTACTTTAAACGAGGATCAATGTTTGTCATTTGTCGTATTATACACAGACACACAGAGCCTGTAATTTGCGTCTACAAATGTAAGAGTACCTTTCGGGCCTTACTCGGGAATGTGAACTGTTAGTGAAGCAATGCACTATACTAAATGTTATACATTTGAAATAATCAAGATTGGACAAAGGGATTGTTTCTGCTATCTTATCACTAATACTTCCATTTTGTGAAATCTTAAGATATATTTTTTAAATATGTAGAAGTATTCCTTGCCTTCTTAAGTGTCTTATTTGCAATTAGTTATTTACAGTTGACTGATGGATGGTTGATATTGTTCTTTATGTGTGCTAAAACATACGAGAGTCTGTATGTGTAAGTAATCACCCAAAACAACACCACTGAATACAAAACTACAAACCGCCCAATATCAAAGTACAAAGTATTTGTTATAATTATTATATAATAACAGATATATATAATGTTAGTGACTTTAGAAATACTACGAACCCAAGAAAGGGGAAACAATAGTAGTATATGGACAGTATTGCCGTCTGTGCCTGTAAGTCATGTGTACATCTTATTTGCATGTGTTGCTTCTGAACATGACGTTAGTCGATCATATCCTTCTACTTGCACCGTACACGCGTTTATCGTTACATCCGACCGACAATACACGCGTTTTTCATTGCACCCGTCCGACCATACACGCGTTTTTCGGTACATCCGACCGAACATACACGCGTTTGTCGTTATCTTTATATGGTGTTTTGTTAAGAGGTAATTGTTGTTCAGACTTGAAATACACACCACACTATGATATCTATATAGGATCTCTATATATTATTGCAAAACATACGGACCAAAGCGAACAAAGTGATTATTAGAAACCAAAAGTAAATGTTTTGTGTGATGAAATTAAGATGTACGACATATTGACCAGTTAAATCATACCGTGTCTGTACATCGTTCACATGTTGATGTTGTAGCACTGCTGACCACCTTTTGAACTTCAGAAGACTCAAACGTTAATGGTCCGTGAAATGAAGGAGATTTGATTGTTTGTATTTACTGGCCTGGGAGGCATGACACCAGCAATCAACAGGTCCACGGTTTGGAGTTGTTGTTGGACATTATTTGTATGACCCATTTACTGTTTGAAGTGGAGATATAAGATCATCGACTTGACTATCTCTTTCAAGTGTTATGTTCTTGTCAGCAAACACATTACAGATACTTCTAGCTTTGGCAGAGAAGGAAAAAGCCCGTAATGTAGTAACACACACACACACACATACAATATATATCAAAGTTGCTATAATTATACTTACACGTTAGCCTAAAGCAATCCTGTCATCATGCTGTGTATTTAATCACTGATCACTGAAAGCAAGGAAATGGATTGTCTAGCGTACGTGTATACATCTGATAGTGTTGTCAGTGAACAAAACTAAAACAATATAACAAATATGCTATCGTATCGACACATTATGGACTCAAATTGGACATGTATGGTTAATTTGTCTTTAAAACAGAAACAACAAACACAATCAACAACTTTATTAGAGTTATAGCGGATTGTATTTACATATCGTGTGACCTTAACACATGTTGGTATTTGTATTTATCTCAATATTACAGTATACTAGTCAAATTCAACATTATTAACACTATTTTTAATATGGTTTTCTTTCCTAAAAACACACCTTTCTATATGGTACATAATACGCAAGTTGTATACGAATTCCAAACGTTCGTTTTAATTGTGTATTACGACAACAGAACACGAAATAAACAATACCATAGTCTGATATATGTGCTTACAACATAACCGTTGCATTCATCCATACTCTGAACCGTTATCAAATAAGGTTCCGTTTGAATCAGACTTAGCATACTCCAAGAGGAACATGAATACTCTAAGTGACCTTCTGTGGATAAACTGCAATACAACCTTAACGAGAACGTCTAGATGGACCTTGCTTAGTTCTGAATTTGTAAGTAAATTGCAGCACTTGATTTTCATACATAAGCGTTTGTCAATGAAATGTGACATACATCTACCACAACCAATGTCAGCTTTAATTTAATGTGTACCGTAGAGAGATGCGCACGTAACGATACCGGCAAGTATTAACACTACTTATAACGGTCTTGGTTTATATTGGTACTAGATTAAGGTCATTAATATTCATAAGACAGTTGATTATACACAGTATGTCGTAGTGTTGTTAATACAGTACCAACTTACAACACCTGTATTTTAATGCATGTGACATTTACATATATACAAACATGTATATACACTACTGTAGTTGTTTTGGCATTACATGAATGCATCGTGTTCATGTATTTCAACCGTTAAATCTAAAGCAGGTTTGACTTCGTACATATTCATCTTCATCAACAAGTGACCTAATGTTACTCGTTCATGCGACTCGATGCTGTTCTTCTGCTTTATCAAACTAAATGCAGCTTAAACTAACTGCTTCTTCTTCTGATTGAGTACATTATCCCCTTTTGAGCATGTTGGAACTGTGGTGAGGTGCTATTTATAGGTGAGGCAGAGTGAAGTTAAAAGATGGTTATGGTGTACTGGCAACACTTACCTTGAACGTGTCAAATGTATGGCTACTGACTACTACTTGTGGGATCTGGTCCAGAGACGTATGGTAGACGGGAAGTAGGATCGGCTGTAAATGTCCGTTCGGCAGAATGGGATCATGTATCCGAGTTGATGGTCGATTGAAGTCATAGAAGAAGGTTGGGTGTATAGTTGTATGGGTATGAAAACTCATTGGTACTGTGATACAACATTACAAGCTTGGATAGTTGGCGGCGATGTTGAAGGGACTTCCAACCGATGGTACTCATCTTGTGTGCAACATTGCTTGTAGTGTGGTAGTATCGACTGGCAAAACCGCTTCCAGCTGTATGTTGCCTATGATGTAGGGGTCCCATGTAGAGCTTGCATATTCGAGGTTGGGGCGAACCATAGCATCTGGCCTAGGACATCTGGAAATGTTTCGAAGAAGAAAAGCAAGTGTGTAGTTCGCCTTTTGGTGACCATCTCAATGTGTGGGGTCCAGAATAGTTTGTCGGATAGAATGACTCCACGGTACTTCCCCTGCTTCATTAATTGTAGTGGGTGGTCAAGAATAAGGTAAGTGGTGTTGACTGGAGCTCTTTTCCGTGTTATGCGGATGACTTCACACTTGGTTGGGTTGAAGGACATTTGCCAGGTCTTCTCCCATTCCTGAAGGTTGTTCAGGTCTTGTTGTAATGCCTGGACCTCCTGCTGATTCCTTATCTTCTTGTATATGTTTGTACATGTGGTATGTTTGTATATGTGGTATGTTTGTACATGTGATATGTTTGTTCATGTGGTGTGTTTGTACATGTGGTATGTTTGTTCATGTGATATGTTTGTTCATGAGGTATGTTTGTACATGTGGTATGTTTGTACATGTGGTGTGTTTGTACATGTGGTATGTTTGTTCATGTGGTATATTTGTACATGTGGTATGTTTGTTCATGTTGTATGTTTGTACATGTGGTATGTTTGTACATGTGATATGTTTGTTCATGTGGTGTGTTAGTACATGTGGTATGTTTGTTCATGAGGTATGTTTGTACATGTGGTATGTTTGTACATGTGGTATGTTTGTACATGTGATATGTTTGTTCATGTGGTGTGTTTGTTCATGTGATATGTTTGTTCATGTTGTATGTTTGTACATGTGGTATGTTTGTACATGTGATATGTTTGTTCATGTGATATGTTTGCTCATGTTGTATGTTTGTATATGTGGTATGTTTGTTCATGTGGTATGTTTGTTCATGTGGTATGTTTGTACATGTTGTATGTTTGTATATGTGGTATGTTTGTACATGTGGTATGTTTGTTCAAGTGGTATGTTTGTACATGTGATATGTTTGTTCATGTGATATGTTTGTTCATGTTGTATGTTTGTATATGTGGTATGTTTGTTCATGTGGTATGTTTGTTCATGTGGTATGTTTGTACATGTTGTATGTTTGTATATGTGGTATGTTTGTACATGTGGTATGTTTGTTCATGTGGTATGTTTGTACATGTGGTATGTTTGTACATGTGGTATGTTTGTCCATGTGGTATGTTTGTACATGTTGTATGTTTGTATATGTGGTATGTTTGTACATGTGGTATGTTTGTTCATGTGGTATGTTTGTACATGTGATATGTTTGTTCATGTGGTGTGTTTGTACATGTGGTATGTTTGTTTATGCGGTATGTTTGTTTATGCGGTATGTTTGTACATGGGGTATGTTTGTATATGTGGTATGTTTGTACATGTGGTATGTTTGTTCATGTGATATGTTTGTTCATGTTGTATGTTTGTATATGTGGTATGTTTGTTCATGTTGTATGTTTGTACATGTGGTATGTTTGTTCATGTGATATGTTTGTTCATGTTGTATGTTTGTACATGTGGTATGTTTGTTCATGTGGTATGTTTGTTCATGTGGTATGTTTGTACATGTGGTATGTTTGTACATGTGGTATGTTTGTTCATTCGGTAATGTAAACGTTTGGTATACGGTGCATTGTTTTCCAGATGTACTCTCTTCTCAGACAGCGCGTTCGTTTCTCTCATATATCTATCTATGCTATAGAGCAGGTCCCCGGAAATTAGTGGAATATGCTTACAGGTTACAGATAGTGATTAGCACTAAAGAGTTCTTAACTCGGCAATAATTCATCCAAAAAGCATTTCCATCTACAGTGCTCATTGATAAAAAAGAGTTCTTTGTTGTAGTTAAATTACATGTGGTCGAAGGGACGAAATAAATGCTGATATGTGATTCGCTTATCTCGATAAGAATGGAATTTAAGTTCCCCTGTATGAATAAAAGCAATTTTAGCGACACTTAAGTTGTGCTTGAGTAATGCGTATTTATGTTAACGCTTAGTTTTACTTAGCTGTGAATTTCACTCTCAGACTACCATACACAGAATTATAGAAGCATTCACTGCACACATTAAGCTACCATACACAAACAATGAACATAAAAAGCAAGATATTAATCAGGATAGAGGAAGAAGATGGTGATGGTGGCTAATATTGCAAATGATCTGGCCTCTACGCAAACCAACTTTGTATACGTGTCCCACCGTACACTAACTATTCTATAATGGATGTTCGGTCTGTATCCACTAGTTAATAATATGAATCAAATGCAAACATATATCACAATCGGTCTGATTCTGTTCTCTTCATACTCGTATATTGGTCATTCACGTTCCGAGAATGGATAACGTCTTTGTCAAGGTTATGTTTAAATTCGTTCTGTATGTTCATAGTTTGTAAACATCGTCATCTCTGTCTGACCTTTCACGTTAGCAGTTGGTTCTGGGAATGCATTTAGAAGCATTTTGACCGTAAAGATTTGTATCGGGAGAATAATCAACCGAACTAGTAGCAATATAATTTATTGTAGTCGTTGGTATTTCGTAAATACAGGAATGACACTTCAGTTTCAAAATCAAATCACTAAAAGATGCAAGTCGCCAGTAATGTTCCTATAAACCGAGGCCAATCAGGTTTATAGTGTAACAATCAAATCATAGTCTCGTATATATCAACTTAAATAGCAACATAAACAACACATACCCATTGTAACCATAGCAACATAAACAACAAATACTCATTGTAACCATAGCAACATAAACAACACACACGCATAATAACAATGACAACTAATAAACCAAATCAGATTGTACTCGTACATTTATTGTGACTTTGCCCAGAAATATATTTATTCTGTTGTTTATGTTGTTATATTCTTGATATATCCAACGATGACCACAGTCCGCCATGATTTATTTGTAGAAAAGTTATGTATTGTATAGCAGTTAACAATATGGATAATTTAGGGCACATTTGTTTCTGTTTAATTAAATAATGGCCGTCAGTGAGTCTAACCTTGTCTAGAATATAGAGGAACATGTAGCAGTTCATTATGTGTAAGTAATTTGCGATGTTCCTGTGTGAACTCGAGTAGGAGAGCAAGTAATGTTACATCTTTCACGTTTGTGTGAGCACAGCAATCAGTGTAGTAAATATAATGGCAGCATGTTTGACTGATTAAAGACTAGATAGATATTCATGGTAATTGATGTTGCAAATGAAAATTAGATAACGACGAAACTGTTAACGTTTAATATGAACATAAAGTAATATCGACACAAACACTAACCATCATGACCTTGAACAAAGAACGTTTATACTGCATGAAATATGCAATATCAATATACGAAATATATAAAGCACATTCATCTGCAAATTTGTTTTAGAAAAGACAAAATCAACAATACGCCGAACAATTAAACTAATTCATAGGAAAGTGTTGGCTTTTATTGCTAGTGTATCGGATAGAAGAAACTGAAAATATTGGTAATCAGCAACGTTTAGTTATGTAAAGTTTGTACAGTATATTTATTAAAGGCAAAACATTATTTAATGCTTATTAAATCTATGATGTACGACAGTTTGTTTAATGTTAACACGAGCAATAGGTAGCCACGAAAACTCATTTACAAGTTTGTGAGCGAGTGTAACTTATTCAATCATGTCCCCTTATTCTAGTTAATATTGTAGTCGTTTACAGGATGTGCTGTCTCGTTCAAAGTTAAAGTTAAATTAGAAGCACACACCGTTGAAAGCAAGTAAACAGGAAAGTTATGTTTTTAAAAAGTACTTTACCTGTTACAATGACTTACTCTAGCTAGAAAACACGTTCTTGTTAATCAGACATATCCGGTTTGTTCTTTTTCGCAGATTTGTTATTCACGGAGTCAGTTGATATGCTATGACACAGGTCTGATTTTGAGCAATAATATGTAAAGAACCTTGAGTGAGTGTACTAACGATGTCGTTGTTACGTTTGTTTATAATTACATGTACATGACTGGTGATACCTGTAACCTTAAAGACGACCTTGAGTAAGTCCATTATGAAACAACAACGCTATCCTATATGAACAGTGTTACAACCTCGTGCTAAATAGTCTCAATTTAAACTTAACATATACAACGTAATGTTACAGAACAGTCATTTGCATGTTCCATGTTCTGTGTATTTGTAGTAAAACAACTAATTGTTCAAGTAATATACCACATTGTTGTCAGTGAAGACATGCCAACAAAGTGCTTAATGACAATATTTACTCTGCATCTCGGTCAAGGGTTGTAAGATGGTGTTATAGTATGTTGTCTTTCTATTGGGAACCGCCGCCAATATAGTGATTTTAACAACATTTGGCACACTCTGTAAGGTTGTACATTATGTTTGTTGTATATTTATTGCAGCCAGCCAATTACCTGGTACTAACTAGTTTCACCACGTTACAACGACTACGTTATATTATACTAGCGGATAAAGGCTACACGGGTAAACATAACAGCTTTTTAAAAATAAAATAATTCCTGGTGTTGTCAAACAGATACTTGGGGATTGTATGCATGCTATAGTTAAGTTTCCATTATCGTTGACATACTATACATGTAAATAATTACAACACTATGGCTGCTACAACGATGACATAAGAAGACACTCGTATTATATTTAATATTTACGGTGTATAGTTATTTGTTCACTTCTACCAGTTTCCTGATCAGTTGTAGATAAATGTGTGTTATTGGAGAATTTGCATGAGCTATGGTTGCAGCTGTCATGTCTCAGTGTGTTATAAAGAACTTCTGGCGAGCAAATAACGATGTATGTGGGCGTCATGTGCGGTCAAGAGACACTATATACGCGTGTAAAGTACATTCATTTGTACTCTTGTTTAACCATACCATATGTGATAACTAAGCTCGTATATGCTTCACCAATAATTAAACTTTTTTTGTTTCGATTTCGAGTGTTTACATATGGTTTGGCTTAATAAATCAACTGTCAATTAAAAAATTATATACTGAGTGCCAAACGAAACACACGTTTGTATTTCTATTTCCAATGTCATTGTAAATGTGTTTTGATTAAGGTTTCGGAAGTCGATTACGTTCCTACTTGAGTATACCGTACACTTATGTCAGGACGATTTGACCCATTACGTGTTGAATATTTAAATCGGACGTCGCAATTTTCGGACGCCAATCTCGTGCATCGGTATATTGAAAACAGTTTTATCACGGAACGACTTTCTATATACATTGATGATGTAAAAAAAACACTTTCTAATTTACACTGCTTTCAACATGCCCAGGCTATCTGAAAACCAGACAATTTAATCTCTGTGAATGCATGCTCCTGGCGTCAGCGTCATTGGCGTCGTTAGACAGATGGATTGCAACAGGCGTACTATCATTAACCTGCAGCAGCGTTATAATGTAACTGGTACCATTTCGGACCGCCGTAGAACCGGTAGGCTCAAAGTAACGACGGTTGGACAATATCGGTAAATGACGCTTAGCCAGGGACGTCGACACTTCAAGACATCGAAAAGTACGGCGATTGAATACGGCATATTATTGCAAACTGCATTTAGACGTTAACGTACCGGTCCGGCACCAATGAGACCATACGTTGGACAAGTTCTACTAGAGCAAATTGGCATTGTCGTCTGCTCTGGGCGCGACGTCATCTTCACTTAACGCGTGCCCAGTGGCCTAGTTTGATGTTTATTGAGCATATTTGGACATTGGTTTGGCTAAATGTGAGGATAAATCACGAAATTAACAATGGCCGTGATCTTACAATGGCTTAATCCAGCTGGTTACAACTGCTATTAACGACTTTGGAGCTATGGTTACATAAAACAACATTTTATCCAAAATAACAGCAGATTCAAATTCGTAGCTTTGTGATTTTCAATTACGTCCCACATACGACTAAACTTATAAACACGTGTTTTCCGGAAGTTCCAACACTAAAATAGTCAATGTCTTACAAACATGTTGGTACCAAACGTTCGTGTAGTTTCATTTGAATATTTAAACTAATACTTACTCATAAGCAATTTTATTATTAAACTGTTATACACAAATTGTTTATCTCAATGATTGGTCTGCAAGGCGGATCAGTGTTGTTGACAATTACCGTTGATATGAACGTGCAAACATTTACGTTTTCGTTTTGTTCTTGGACATCTTCAATGATCATAAAGACTTGTATCGGAAATTTAATCCACTGAATTCGTAGCCAGATGATTTTTTGCTGTGATTGCTATTTGATATAGTGAACACAACGACACACGTGATACACATACCCCACATATATAAACACTATCAGTTGTCAGTCGCACATACAAACACAGCAACATTTTAATTATTTAGTTGGTTTCTAGCTATATTTATCTACTTTTTACAGCAACACTATAATAATCATGTCAGTACATTTTTGATAAAGATGAGTTCTATGAATGTAAACATGCCCCATCTCGAGGTCCTTTTTAAAAGTGGACTTTCGCTAAAAATAAAAAAAATACATATCCTATGTATGAAGGACACGAACTGTGTATTATTTAGCCGTTAATATACGGCTGTTACCACAGACCACGAATCCGTGCTCTAGGTCCGTGCTTATTACTTTTACAGTCCGCGTAATAATAAAGTAATGCTTTTGTTGAATATTTAGACAACTAAACTCGATCCTATATTCGAGTAATCATATACCAAAATCGTCAAAATAATATTTTAAATATTTGCGGACAATTTGAAAGTAGAAACTCAATGATTTGTTGCTTTTTCTTTCAAACTCAACACCGATACCTTCATAAAACCCATTTATTATGTTATATTTATGCTAACTATTTTGTTTCGGAAATTGATTAATTTGCAATGAAAGGGCAACTTTAATATTAGGTTCTTCTTAAAACCAAATGCTCAGCCGGAAACTACAGCTTTTTCAAGTAAAAATTATTAACATTTTCGTACTGAGTTATATTGATTTAATTGTGTAATAGGGATGTAAGACTGGTTTCAACGCGAGGGACAGTGGTGATGGGAAGGGACCCGAACGCAGACAAAAATACGTTAACAGCAATCGGTTCAGTAACAATTATGGTGCATACTTGGTTATATCATTTGGTATTTCGTTTTTAGAGAAGTGCGAAGATTAAATACACTACAATATAAGCACAGCATTGGCTTCAATAACACTTGTGGCTACAGTTATACATATGTAATGTAATACCATGAATTCAAACAATTAATGTACATTCTTACCGTTATAATACAACAAGAGAAACACTGGTAGCATGTACCATGGACGTATTTTGTCCTCTTGACGATGTTTATTTAAAGGCGATGCAATTAAGGTATCAGTTGATACGCTTACTCCACTAAACGCTAATGTCGATGTTAAATTTAAGTAGCATACATGACCTAAGTTTCAGAAGAGAGCTCTGTAGAGACTGTTTCATTTACAACTGCTTTGCTTTCGAAACTTTATATACAAAGCTAACATCACACAGCGAAAGTGTGCTTTGTAAAACTATTATACATTTAGATACCATGACGTTCTGTTCAAAAGCAATGTAGATTTTCGTTTTGTGGATCTGAACAATTATCAGTGATTTGTTGAAACAGAGTTACTTACTCGCTCCCACGGAAATTGCAAACAAAAAGTTAATGTTCATACAGTAGACATAATAATAAACCAACGATTTCCGAAACGAATAACTTGTGTTAGCTTGTGTAAAACTCAAAGGAAGGAAAACCATTACATAACCTGATTACCTAATTAACATGTATATGACGTCAGTTTAATTGTGTAAAGCCTCAGAATATTCACTTGTCTTATTACAGTTTTACTTGATTATAACTAGAACTAATCGAGCGTTAATACACTTGGTTATCTTATCTATTCTTTAGCTTATTTATGTTTTACGGATATGTCATTTTGACGTCTACGTGTCAAAGTTATAATATATGACTTTAATACATGATTACATAAGTCACAATTTGTGTTTTACCTGCAGAATGAAATACAGTTTATATATTGATACCAATTAACAGAACCTAAATAATCACCCGTATGTGTGTTCGGTTTCACCAATGGTTTATACATACTGTTATATGGGTAATCCATGTCCTGATAATCGCTTAATATTAGTTATTATATACTAGTATAAATGAACTATTGAAGCGGAGATAACTCGTGACCAAGGCAGCATGATATATGACATACGTTCCAAGTTCTTCATAGAAAACCATGCATTTGTTATACTTGTTGATGTGTCAAATGCAAGGTTCTTCACTTTTACGTCAAAACATGTAGCAAGGCCAGTTGAATTGTGAAATCAAAATAATGCAACATCTGTACAAATTAAGCACTGCCAAACTGATATAATATATTTTTAAAACAAACTGTATCATACATGATCACTTTGACCTTCTAAATCAGTGGGTGGCGGCATTTAATTGGATTGTTTACACTATGCAGCATGACTGTAGCCATTGTGTGTACTTTGTTAAACAGGTCATTTTAAGCGAAAATGTTTAATCACACAACAAGCGAATGAGGTCAGTTCTACTTACCAAATATATTGTTTAAATGTATATGTCGTCACTGTATACTATAAATTTAGCCTAAAAATGATTTCTTTAAAGCACATAAAAACGGCTGCGTAGTTTTACGAAAATAATCGAACTCAAATGTTCGTGTAAAGATCTGTCCAGTCTCATTAACATCTCATTTGCATATATGAATACAAGGATGTCATGTCTGAATTGTGACATGTCTTTGGTTTAAGCGGCTGCTAAAGATGTTTTAAGTATGTCAACGTTGATTTGTTGTGTATATTGATGTATTTTTGTCTGTTCTTTCCAAATAAATAATGCACGTTGCCGAAAACTATTGATTTAACTGTTTTTTTCGGCCTCTGACGTTCCAGCAGTTTTGATGTCGGAACTATGCTACGTGTTTTTGAGCTAATTGTGAAGAACCCCGCTTTTGCCAAACAGAAAAAATAGCTCAAATACGAAGGGTTTTCTTTGAAGAACTAACGTTAATCAAGCTATGCGCTAGACAGATTCTAAATGTCTCAATCTAGTCACATTTGGTAAGACGTATGTGACATGACTGAGATAATGGCTTACTTATGGAGATGTTATTAGCCACGTTGTTTGCAAATTCAACAATAAATAAGAGATTCTAGATAAACGCATTTCAATATAGACGTCTCAATCTGAGCGGTGAAAGTGTTATACATTCGATTTGTCTGTGCCATCAATGACTCTAATAAAACGTAAATTAAAGTCTCAAAGAATAAATGGTGTTTTTTCAGACATTAACCAAACACATAACATGACTTGGCATATTATGCATTACACGTAAAACATATCATTAATTGGTGAACTCGGTAAATGTACTCGTAAATTTGATGATAAAAGTACAGCAATAAAACAACAAAGAAAACAACCCTAGTTTAACCATAAACTGTACAACTTGTTAATTGCCAACACAATCCGATAGTGCACGGCGACACTATATGAATCGAGCTCTAGTTTCAGTACACACAAGATGCTTATATCATATTACAATTGTTGTCTGGGTGATACAATGATATCCGAGTTTGTATGTTCTAGGAACCATCGTCAACGTTACGACTATTTACTACGTGAGTGCCAATCTGCGAGGTTTATTGCAACAAGACGCATACTACACTAACGTTTCTTATCCAACTGTAGATACATCATCATAAATACAGAACACTAGAGAATGTTTCGTTAGATTACAATACAATAATGTCGAATTGTATCAATATACATCGTTTTATAATAATATATAAACATGGATATGATACAGAGGTTATACTCGTTTTACTTATAGTATCTAGATGTTAATTAAGTGCGGTGTAAATACATGTATACACAGTTTGTTGTCAATACCACTTTCTAAATTTGAATATATAATTAATTGGTTGAAACCATTTGTATCTTTTAAATGATCTTAATGTGGCTGCAAACTCTGCACATGTCGACTACACAGCGCATCATGACTGTTTACTCATTTAACATCACGTTACTAGCGCAAGAGAAGCTGAATGGATGATTTTAGAAGAAAATTAAGATCCAAAGATATATGTAAACAACTCATTCGCGTAAAACATGTTTACTTTAAAGAAATCCAATGTGCATGACCTTTGTTTTCCTACGTCTGAACTATAAGGCCACGCTGTCCGACGGTAACACCAACTTATGATGAGGTGTGATCAAACATAAACAATATAAACGTGTGATTGTGGAGTTTCCTAGTACAACTAATATAACTCCAATGTTAGTTCAATGTGTTTGTCTCTATGAGTTATGGAGTGTTGACGCACTCATGTTGTGTTATCTATCGGATCTATCTGATGAGTGTCTTGTTATAGTTGTTAATTATTCAATGGAAATCAAATGACTGCGTTCATTATCTTTTGTTTTCGTCTTTAGTACACACTCTCGAACACTTTCTGATTACGAAAATAAACGTTATGCATACACATTTGTTACACATAAGGTTTCGAGTTAAAAAAAACAAAAGCACGAAAATAGACACACTTAGGTGGATGAAAATAACATTTATAGGAATATGTTGTAGGTCAAATAACAAGAAGGCAAAGGAAACCGTCACTCTGTTTAGATTAGTTGTAAATTATACATGATCTGTAAGTTGGTTCAGCAGTGTAAGTTGGTTCAGCAGTGTAAGTCGGTTCAGCAGTGTAAGTCGGTTCAGCAGTGTAAGTCGGTTC
>ENA-OREC01000308-OREC01000308.1-marine-metagenome-genome-assembly--contig:-NODE-308-length-17239-cov-14.215767_pt1 | contig 17239 bp, 8 predicted proteins | sample MGYA00248626_ERZ508543 | MGnify/ENA primary metagenome ERZ508543 (study PRJEB26211, sample SAMN05518279) | marine metagenome | isolation source: Puget Sound, Washington, USA | host: Bankia setacea...
ACCACTCACACTAAAATCTATACCACTCACACTAAAATCTATACCACTCACACTAAAATCTATACCACTCACACTAATATCTATACCTCTCACACTACAATCTATACCACTCACACTACAATATATACCACTCACACTAAAATCTTTACCACTTACACTAAATTCTATACCACTCACACTAAAATCTATACCACTTACACTAAAATCTATACCACTCACATTACAATCTATACCACTCACACTAAAATCTATACCACTCACACTAAAATCTATACCACTTACACTAAAATATATGCCACTCACACTAAAATCAATACCACTCACACTAAAATCTATACCACTTACACTAAAATATATACCACTCACACTAAAATCTATACCACTCACACTACAATCTATACCACTCACACTAAAATCTATACCACTCACACCAAATCTATATTAACCTGAAATTGTACTTCCACAATGAATATATTGTCACAGTTGGTGTGGGGTATTTCTACAATGTTGCATACTTACAGGTTTAAACTACTAATAGTACTATACATTTTGTTATCTGATTTTTGTCATACGGTTGACTTTTACTAGTTTTATAGGTAGAAGTTGCATACACCAGTAATTATTTTGCATCTAATACAGTTAAACAAATACAGTGTTAGTAAATAATGTTGTGCAGACTTTACGTAACTTATTTAACTGTCAATATAGAGTTTATTCTTTGCTGGGTAACATCTGTAATAAACAAATAACTTAACTTAAATTAAATGTCACAGGAGTTCTTCACAATGGGAAAGGTGCCAGTCAGATTGAGAGTCAGTCATGGAAATCCCAGATTTGCATTCTTCATCAATGAATGAAAGAGAAAATGAAGTGGCTCATCATATAGACGATGTGGCAAAGGAGACTTGTAAAGAAGCGCTATTGGAAGAGGTGCAACTATTAAGCCTAGACGGGAGGTATGCACTGTATAAATATGTCCTAATAATAGTACATGTATATAACATTTCCAAAACATATAATGTAGCTTCAACCACCAGAAATTAATAAGCAGAATCAGTATTTTTATTCAGTAGTACAACATTTTCAGAATTATTTTCATTGAATCAAATGCATTGTAATGCTGAAAAATTGCTCCATATAACTCCACGAAAGAAGTAGAATCCTTCAACAATATGCTTGCATCAAAAGCACCTAAACGCTGCCATTTTTCAGCTTCAGGAATTTTAAAGAATATATTGAATTGTACAGTTGCTCAGAAGAACGCTGGTTGTTCATACAATAACAAAGTGAATATTAAAACTGGTGTTTCTCCTGGTAAATGGTATGCAAAGTAGCAGCAAAGAGAGTCAAAACCCGAAGAAAGAAAATACAAAAATGTTAAAACAACAAAATTAGAAAGGAAACTGAAGAACAGAACCATCAGTGCACGAAAATAGTTGAAAGAAGGTGTATCATATCAGACAGGTGTAGCCATGTCATATGTTAGTGACATTAACGAAATTCCAGTAACAACTATACCTCCGCCATCTTGTAAAGTTCACCAGGAAGACATGACTTTAAACGTTTACTGTGATGTAGAAACAACTTCCATTCAAAGTGATTGTGATATCATACAGCTAGCAGCAGTATTTGGAGATAAAAAATCATCCAACAAGTACATTTCACCATCACAACACATTTCTCAGGGTGCAGCAGAAGTTACAGGATTGACTGTCAGTGATAATAGAATGTTCCAGAGAGGAAAGCCAGTGGAAAGTGAAAGTCTATATCATGTTTTAGTGTTGTTTCGTTCATGGTTACTGTGTGTATTCTGATTGGTCACAACTTTAAAACATTTTATCTTCCTAGAATTATCAGAGCCTTTGAATAATGTAGACTTATATGTACTTTTCTAGATGCTATATTTGCGTCCGTTGATACATTACCTTTATTCAAATCTGTGTTTACAAATCTTGAAAGCTATAAACAGGACTATCTTGTGACGAAATGTGTGAGTGTTAAGTATTCAACACATGATGTACTAGCTGATGTAAGTCTCCGGCAGTTAGTTTCACATACTATTACAAGTAATCACAGTCTTGCTGTTCATAGTGAACATATCAGTTCCTCAATACACATATATATGGAGTTAATAGGGAGTGTGACTATAAGCAAAAATCAATGGAATGTTTGTTAAATGACAAGATCATATCAAATGCAATGTTGAAAAATAAAGCAAGTAGTGGTCTTTGTCTACAGCATTAACAGTTGGCCATACACCGCAATGGTTGAAGTGGTTTAACACAATTATTTAAGGAGAAAAACATTTTGGTACATCCTAATATGATACTTTTTATTTACCTATATGTGTAAGCATATTGTAGAATGTCTATGAATAACCTTATCTTCATTATATCTAATGTAGCTGAGTGGTAGCAAAACAACAATTTCTTTTATTGCTATAAAACATGCTAATTTGAAATTGATCATGATTTGTTTTAAAAGTGGGTAATTATACACACTTTGCAGAAACATACAGTTGTAGTATACCGTTCCAGGTTGGTGGCATGTCTGCTACAAACCAGGCGTTATCAATGTACTTACTCTCATCTGTAAATATGTGCCTTTTGCTTCAATGTTTTAAGTTGACTGTTATTTTTTGAAAAAGTACCAAATAGTGGTGTTCTAAATATAGACATAGCGCAAAAAGAATGATGGCGACTCATACTTTTTAGTTCTGTTTTCTCTTTCCTATATCCCATAGAACATGTATACAAAGTGTAATCAAATTCTCTGCGCTAGATTTTTGTCATTCACAAAACTGTTACAACTTTGTTGGTTTTCGGACATTGCGGCTAATATCAAAACTGTTTTGTTATTGTAAACATATAAAATTGAAGGGCTATACCATGTCAAATACAAGTATCTGAATATAGAATGCATTAGTTTGTTGCTGATTTCATGATAACGTGTTTGTTTTAAGATGACTGTCATTTTAAGGTTATTTTTTTGAAAAAGTACCAAATTATGTTTTTTTTTATTTTTTTTTTTTGGGGGGGGGGGGGGGGGAGTGTTCTAAACATAGACACAGCGCAAAAACGGGGATGGCGACCTATACTTTTTAATTCATTTCTCTGGTTCTTATATCCCATAGTACATGTATACAAAGTTTTATCAAATTCTCCGCACTAGAACTTATTCCAGGATATGTCCTTAAACGCTGGTATGTTTGGGGTCTCAACAAAAAAAGTCCAGCATGTAGTGACACTCGTAACACTGTACTGGACATCCTTCATATTGATACTGTTGCTCTGTATAATATGTTAAATTATTCAGTGACAATGTTTTACGTCCACTCATCCTTGAAAAGAATTTTGTCTTACAAAATAGTTCATGAATTTGCAAGAGCAGACAGACACAACTTGATTCAGTTGTCTCTTCTTATAAGATATGACAGACAACATCACTTACATGCTGTCGTTTCGTTTAACATGTAAATGTGTCTTCTTAACTGTGGACACAGCTGCCATGGCGACGCTTCTTGATTCTGGTCGACTGATGGTTTGTCACCGTCACATTTGGTCAGACTTCAAACTTGCAATATGTTTTGTCAAGCCTAGATCTGGTATAGCAAATCATTGCTAAGAGTAATATAATGTAGGACTTTGTATGAATTAAGGCAATCACATGTTCGGCATATCAAACGACATTTTTATATGACGTCTTATTTGTTAGAAAATGCATTTGCGTCGTAAAAGCAGAATGCATACTCTATAATCATGGTGCCATGTTTCCATGATGTGCGTTATTCATACATCGTTTCTTACGAGCAGCGATATAGACAACCGGTATTACTTGGATCGGACTTTGATTGTTTAATGCCGATGTATATACTGTCATTGTCTTATTGTAAGTGTTAGATGATTGCTGTGTTGTGCCCTGAAAACACGACAAGGACGTGTCATTCTGGATGACATAAACATGATATACATCCATATGGCATTGCGCTGACTAAATATTTATTGGAGGACCAACAAGCGATCAAATAAGTTCAGTTTGTGTGCCTTTCCATGCTCTTTATGCAGCATGGTGTGGTTGATTCATACAATTAGACGTATTTGACTAATGGTTTGTCACCGTCACATTTGGTCAGACATCAAGCTTGTAATTCTTTTTGTCAAGCCTGGATCTGGTATAGCAGCAAATTGCTTAGTGTTATATTTTGTAGGACTTTGTATCACTGAATGCAAACACATTGTCAAATGAAAGCAGTGGCCAATTCTGCAAGCTCTAATGTGTTCGCGTTTTTTTAATGACACTGATAAAACAAGTGGTATTACTTAGTTCGGATAATATTGTTTTTAAACGACTTAAACCTATTATTTGGGTAATCATTTTTTCAAAGTTTCTTTTCTCTGAAAACACGACAAGAACGTGTAACTTCGATTGACATGAACGCGATAAAATTAAAATACATCGTGGATTCGCGCTGACTAACTATTTCTTTAAACTAGATAAGCTATCAAATCTTTTTATTTAGTGTTCACGCGAAGTAATTATAGAGTAATAGGGCTATCGGTATTTTCCAATAATACTGTGCATGATTATCGCTTTTGTCTGGACCACCATTTTGTTGAATTATCTAATTAGACGTATCTAGGCATTTATCGGAGGACATATATTTGTTTTAAATCAGACAGGACGTAACATAGAATAACATGGGAATGCAGTTGCGCTTTGAGGTCACACATATTACAACGCTGTCCTAACAGTTGATGCATACTTCAACAATTATTTATGTTCCACAGTTTTTAGCCGGATTTGTTTAACCATTTGCGTTAAAGTTTCGTTTCCCTCTAATAACTTTATTCATTAGTCAACCGATTTACTTCATACTCACACACAATGTTGCTTAGGTCAAGACCTTTTCATCACCTTGACTTCAGATGACCTTGATATTAAACATTGTTCTTTAACAATTTGTGATCAAGTTTTGTTTTTCAGTTATCATCTTCTCATTAGTTGGCAGATTTACTTCATACTCACACAATGTCGAGACCTGTACACTGTTAAAAATGTATTTTTCTTTCGTCAGATAAGTCTATCTGGACAAATATGAACATGTTTTTAACGTGTATACACTTATAAGCATTATTATAGGTGCATGGTATGCTAAAATGCCTGTTTTCGGGGGGAAAATATGATTACTGCCAGCGATTCCAAACCTAACAAAGGCATTTTTTGCACGATCAAAAAAACATTTAATTGTGTAGAACTCGACGCTTGTATTGTTTCTAGTATTCTAAATTGTTTAGATAAGTTGTAAATTATGTTTTAATCCTTGATATTGTTGTGTCTTCAAAACCATGATCATTTACGAGTCCGTGTATTAAAGCATTTGTAACATTGTCATTTTGAAACATATTTGAGCAAGTTGGTTACAGCTATAATTGAGATATATATAGCTTTTAGATAAAAAAAAGAATATTTGCATGTGCTCAGACGACACATACATAACAACGAAATATCTGAAGTTGTGTAGCGTAATATTTAACAAATCATTTACGAGTCTCTCAGTAAACAGGATACACCAAATAATATATAGATTTATGATGATGTTATTGTATCTAAATGTATAAAGGAGGTGAACATATATACTCAGGCGAGTCTCTGATTAGATCATTTGAGCTCTAAAGGGTTTTGTTTATTTGTTTGAATTGTTCTTAAACTGTATATCCATACAGATGACTCGCAATGTTAGGTTAAAAAGCTGTCCCGTAATTGACGCTTATATAAGTTTTATTTTCGACTTTCAATGACCATGTGGTCAACAAGTTTACATGCAAGAGCAATGCTCAACATTTGACATTGACAAAGATAAATAATTGGTTATGAATAGAAACTATCACAATAAGAAGAAATCATGAAATGAAATATACATCATACTACTAGTGAGAGATTATTAGTTTAAAGTTTAAATCATAGTAATTAGCACTTATGAAATGACAATTTTACAGAACTATACTCATTGATCAAACTGAAAATTAAATATAATATTATATATGTCCTTGTACAAATATACATCATTTTAATGTAATGTACAAATTGACCACAGAACACATGTTACATTTAAGTTCTTAAACCATTCAACAATACTACTAATTTCTGTTATCAACATATATTGTGTTATTTCTTAATTCGAAAGCTTTGTTAATACAAATACTAAGGTTTTTAAGTACTTTGCTATTTCCAGCGTTTATCAGCTCATACATCTTTAACATATTGGGACGTTTTCTATAGTATTTAGGTATATACATCTTTCTTAAGGTGTTATATAAAACTGCATTCATACTGAATATTGAAGACAATACAAAACTAATAAGTCATAAGAACGTGGAAATAGATTTTGCTCAAACATTTAAAATCAACCACAGATTGATCATATATGAATAACATTTATTTTCATAGTAAATATTCCATTTGAATCCTTAGTTGTTCTACTTTTATAAATGGATTTGGAAGATCAGTGGAAAGTGAAAACAACTGAACTACCCTACACCCTACACTCTATGTGCGTCCCGTAAATGCTCATAGTTCGTCCCGTAAATGTGTAACCATTTATCAGGAAAAGAAACGCTTACTTGGCATCCATTAACGCAAGCAAGTGAACAATAACATAAATTATAAAGTATGTAAGGAAATGAAAACAACAAACATTATAGCACCCAAAAACCTAAAAACAAACTACGTCAAATGTTTACACGCTAAAAGACTAGTCAACATGAGCATCGCAATATTCGCCCAAACGTATCTTTGTCATATGACGTTTGACCCTTTAGCAATGACCTTGTGGTAAGCAGTCTTAAAGTCCAGCTTTACACGTCGACTCAATGTGATTAACATGTGTGCCAAGTTCTTCGAAATCCTTCAATATATTAAAAGTTGGCCTTGACGAAAGTTGTCCGAACCATAAGCTCTGTACGCCGTCTCGAAGTGGTTAACATGTGTGTCTCGTTTATTCGAAACTCTTCAAGCGGTTCAAGAGTTAAAAAGAGGATACGAAATTGCTAATGGACGGACGGACGAACACCAGGGGTATAACATATTGCGCTCCCTTCGGACGTATGATTTGTATTTACAGTATCTTCGAAACAGGCTCAAAGAATAAAGGAGTACCGAGCACGAAAGAAAGCTTTACTAGGTGATGAGCTGTTGCGGGGAAAAATCGGCGTGGTAAAAGCTGTTTTCCTAATTTTGAAATGATACGCAAGAAGAAAGACGCATGTGAGATATGATAAATACCAGAATGAACAAAATGAAGCAAATCAGCGAGGTCGCAGAAGAAATTGTTTCAATGTAGAAAAACATGACGACAATAACATGATGAGCAGTACCACGAAAGATGACTCTCCTCTATTGAAAATGAAAATCACATTTGTCCGTTCTCAAACTACAACCGAAGACAAATGGCGTCCATCACGTGGCAGAAAGAGAGTATCACATGGGTTTGCAAAACAATACACGCGAAATGACACATAAGACGATCAAAATGAAACACTCACGTTGTTTCCTGGAGCAAGAAACTTCACCCGCATTGCTTAGTACTGGTTGGTTCTAGGAACGAACTACAGCGTGATTTGCAATCGCAACATTGCTTCTTCACAATCGAACTTAAATAATCAATACAAACTAAACTACAATAAAACTATTAAGTGCTGACTCAGTTACAAAAAGGATGACTGTTGGATTAGCTTACAAGGAGAAATGTTACATTGGTAAAATTGAAGACGTAGGTATGACAATAAAAAAATGTCAGACGAAAAAAAGTTAGTGGGGTCGAATATCATTTGTGCAGAAATCTATCCAAAATTGATGATATTCAGTTTTGCATAAAATTCTGCACAAATGATTCTTTTTTTCTAAGAGAGTAAGTGAGCTGAACAATAATCATAGAAATTAATCGGTTTATAAAATGAAGGAGAACTCCAAAATGTATAACATAATTAGGATAAGAGCAATAGTTCGGATACCATAATTTCATCTGTCAACTGTCCTCCAATCTGATGTTTTGATACACAAAACTTTATTCGTATTAATAGGTAGCACATTCCACTTGTACAATCTAAGTGGAGATTTCAGCTAAAATGACTTTATTTGTATTAGAAAACAGCATACCACATTTCTACAATTCCTCCAAATGAGTATAATAGTCGAAACGCAGACAGACAGCAAAGACATACTTCTTTAGATATACTGGGTAGGAACAGAACGGTATTACAACCCGCTGTCTTGCATACACATTGGTTTCTTTCTGAACCATTTTGTATGACTGCAGGTGAAGATGAGGACATATGATTGACTAATTCAACTCATATTCAGGAAAAGACAAGTTGTATAGCAGGCAATGCAACACTATATATGTAACACACAACGCTCACTGTGTGTGTTGATGTCGTTATGTGCTTGTTTACAACACTATGTGGTGATTGAGTGCAGTACATTTGTGATATATGGTGTATCTGAGGTCATCCGTGTTCTACATGACGCAATCTGACTTAATACTTTAACTAGATATTGTTACGTCATTTGAAACACATTAACACTATCACCACCAACATTATACTTTACATTGATATCGATTATTCCTAACCTGACAGACTTTCACGTTTCTAATTACATTTACAGTACATTTAAATAAGATTTTCCAAGAAAGCGTACTTTACTGTATTATAAATATGATACTGTTAGATGACACATTTTGGCAATTTCAATTCCATTGTGTTGATAAACTAAGAGTTGGACTATTTAATTTGTTACTTCTCAAGGTTGAAGTGAACCATTTTGTCCTTTTCCAATGCATTTGTTTTCTCTTTGCCTGGAGTAGTGCATCTTAATTATAATAAACTTTTTTTTCTTCTATTATATGAAGTGATTATTATTTCTTCATTGAATTGAGTTGTGCATGTAAATGTATTACATAACTCACATGTGGAGGTTATTTCAAAGAGTATTATTTTACTCCTCTTGTCATTTGAGGTGACTAATTTGGGGAGTATAATTGAATGCAATATGAAGAGTCCTTTGGTTAAATAATGCTTTGTATCTTAATTTAAAAAGGTTGCAATTTCATTTAAACCGGACCAATTGTTTACATTTAGACACACAATAGAAATGTTCATAAATACTGTTACAATGAAGTAAAAGAAACTTTCATCTTTGGCGGCCCTCTGGGCGGCCATCTAGGATTTTGAGGAAAGTGACCCTCGTGCGAGTCGATCACCCTCATTTTTCTTGCACCTCAGACATTCCTCTAACATATTCAGTAGTCAAATCCTCTGGAACAATGTTCACAGTAGAACACCCTCTGGGACTGTACTAGCTGGGATTTACATTACATCAAATTACACATGTATAATCGTTGTATAATGAAAATGATTAACTTTATATTTTTTTACATTTCACTTTAAGCAATCGTGCTTATTCATGATGTAAAGTTTCTTTGATCCTAATGCCTTAATTAATTTATTAAGTAGGTCAGATATAACATCAGCTGTTTGCATTAGCCGCAGTATCGCCCTAATCCAAGAATACCAACTCACCTGTACCGGACGTTCTCAGCCGATCAGATACGCCTGAACTATTACATTCCACATTGCTTTGTTGTATGCTTGGAAATAGGTTAAAGAAAATAAAAAAACTAACGAATGTTTTTTAATTCTCAGAACCTTAAGAAAAGACAATGAACCCATAATGGTAGCACGTTCAATGAGACTTCCTCAAGCGGCTTTCCCGTGATGCTCTTAATGTAAAATAGTTAAAGATAATTAGTTTCCTAATTGATGTATTAATTTAGTTAAATAAACAACTATGAACATATTTTAAACGTTGAACTATGTCCGTGACTAATTACCGTTTGACAAAAATCGCCTTAAGCAGGATATTTATTTCTCTATCCTTTATTCAAATTTAGTAACTTAAAGCGACGGATGTAACACTTTCTGATCTTTATTTACATCTGGTACATTTCAAATTGTATTACGTTAATTGTTTCAACCAATACGCTGCCAACACATAACACTTTGTTTGATATATATGTGTAACCTCAAATGTTTCTAAAACCGATACAAAACTGCTCATTGATTAACTCAAGATTATTGTTTTTAAATAGAAAATACCTACGTTGGACCATATACCAATTCGTATGTAGATAACAATCTTGCTGAATAGACTAGACTAAGACATAAAAAAATCGGTCAGTTTAAAAGGCAACCCATTGCTGTCTGACACCAATTCCGGTTTAAAATGAACACTTGGACGAGGAGACGAGTAGAACTAATGCAATGTGATAGGGTTGATTGACTTCTGTTTACATAACGCGCCCATTAAAATAACTAAGATAATGAAACAGTGTCTTGGATTTCTGACCGATATTCTAGAACCAGCTAGGCAAGACTGACAGACGGAATCTTGAAACTGTCTGTAAATTTAAAACAAGAAACTTTCCAGAACAGTTATTGAGATACTGGACGATTCGATTGAAAGAAAATGGTAGACACGTAAACAGTGAGAACAAATACTGTTAATTGTGTCGACAAACACAGGTATTATAAGTTTGTGCGTACCGCTTTCAATCACAGTGTACATGAAAAAAGAAACAAGAAAAAACAACAAGCATCATTCTTGTGTAAAGCTTTAGTTTACGCATTAAGATAGAGCTGTCAAGATAAGAACAGTGTGTTGTGTGATTATTAGTAAGAAGGTAATGTGGAGAGCTTTGAGTGTTTTAACTTGTCGATAACTCGCTGATGCTAGTGCTATTCCCAATGATGCAGTCATTTAAAATAAAGAACACACACACTTTTAAAAAGCACATTATCAATCTACTGTGCTCGAATGTGTCCAGTTAGTTTGATCAAGTATAGTATAAGTTAATTAATACAATATGTCGTTGAATATTTTGTCAATGATTAATACGTTCAAATATAGAAGTAGAGTAATTTACAATTCAGAAAAAAGTAAAACCAAATCGTTTCCTTCTAGTTGGTGTTCTGAACACGTGATACTATACGAAACTAAAACTCACCAGAACACATTCTGACACAAGTCGATCGTTAAGCAGTGCATTTTTAAATCGAAAGTCTGATTTTCTGTTGACATTACAAAAATAACATGTACTTTAGCTTTAAGTTTTTTTCAACTTTCAGAAATAAATTTTAAGTGACTACAATAAGATATGTATATTTGTAAACTTGGACGAATGTACAACAATGAATTATTATATCTTTGAAGGCAACAATATGAATATTCCATCTTGAAAATAGCGTATGTCAAACAACTTAAAGTATCATTCGTTAGATATGTATGGTTAGTATGATAGCAAGTGTAACAGTTGTCAGAAGCGTTATACAGGCGTATGGACCGATATGCTAATCAGAAACGTTATACAGGCATATGGACCGATATGCTAAACAGAAACGTTATACAGGCGTATGGATCGATATGCTAATCAGAAACGTTATACAGGCATATGGACCGATATGCTAATCAAAAACGTTATACAGGCATATGGACCGATATGCTAATCAGAAACGTTATACAGGCATATGGACCGATATGCTAATCAGAAACGTTATACAGGCATATGGACCGATATGCAAATCAGAAACGTTATACAGGCGTATGAACCGATATACTAATCAGAAACGTTATACAGGCATATCGACCGATATACTAATCAGAAACGTTATACAGGTGTATGAACCGATATGCTATTCAGAAACGTTATACAGGCGTATGAACCGATATACTAATCAGAAACGTTATACAGGCGTGTGGACCGATATACTAATCAGAAACGTTATACAGGCGTATGAACCGATATGCTAACCAGAAACGTTATACAGGCGTATGGACCGATATGCTTATCAGAAACGTTATACAGGCGTATGGACCGATATGCTAATCAGAAACGTTATACAGGCGTGTGGACCCATATACTAATCAGAAACGTTATACAGGCATATGGACCGATATGCTAATCAGAAACGTTAAACAGGCGTATGAACCGATATGCTAATCAGAAACGTTATACAGGCATATGGACCGATATGCTAATCAGAAACGTTATACAGGCGTATGGACCGATATGCTAATCAGAAACGTTATACAGGCATATGGACCGATATGCTAATCAGAAACGTTATACAGGCGTATGGACAGATATGCTAATCAGAAACGCTATACAGGCGTATGGACCGATATGCTAATCAGAAACGTTATACAGGCATATGGACCGATATGCTAACCAGAAACGTTATACAGGCGTATGAACCGATATGCTAATCAGAACCGCTATACAGGCTTATGGACCGATATGCTAATCAGAAACGTTATACAGGCGTATGAACCGATATGCTAATCAGAAACGCTATACAGGCGTATGGACCGATATACTAACCAGAAACGTTATACAGGCGTATGAACCGATATACTAATCAGAAACGTTATACAGGCGTATGAACCGATATACTAATCAGAAACGTTATAAAGGCGTATGGACCGATATGCTAATCAGAAACGTTATACAGGCGTATGGACCGATATGCTAATCAGAAACGTTATACAGGCATATGGACCGATATGCTAATCAGAAACGTTATACAGGCAAATGGACCCATATGCTAATCAGAAACGTTATACAGGCATATGGACCGATATGCTAATCAGAAACGTTATACAGGCGTATGGACCGATATGCTAATCAGAAACGTTATACAGGCATATGGACCGATATGCTCATCAGAAACGTTATACAGGCGTATAGACTGATATGCTAATCAGAAACGTTATACAGGCGTATCGACCGATATGCTAATCAGAAACGTTATACAGGCGTATGAACCGATATGCTTAACAGAAACGTTATACAGACGTATGGACCGATATGCTAATCAGAAACGTTATACAGGCGTATGGACCGATATACTAATCAGAAACTTTATGCAGGCGTATGCACTATTCTGTCTTCCATCTCTTAAATTAAAATTGAACAGGGTAAATGTAAATCTGCTATGATAATTTTATAATTTATGTATTTTAATTTCTATCCTCAATGTTTTGTGTTGTCATCCATTTACGAGAATACATTGTATATAGTTGTTTTAATCAAACACATATTTAAAACTTGTTGATAACATAGTAAAAAGGACAAAAAAGCCGAATACATCATACTGTTGAACTTCAAACACGGATTCTTCTGCTCAAGGTGTTTCAGCAGGAATATGTCTACCAGATCTAGTTTTGCTAAGCAGCCGTATTAAGGACATGTTGTGTTATTCCCACGCATTGATGCCATTCTATTCTTGATCACCTGTCACTTTAATGTTTTCCGCTCAGATAACACGTGTTGGACAATCAACGTGTTATTTACCTGGATGATGTTACTTCTGGAAATTATATCCATGGGTTATGATCTCTTAAACCTGTTTGCAACACCTGCATGTTATCGGATATACGGGACGTGGGTCTAGTGGTAAGACGCGGGTCCAGGGATCTAAAGGTCCCGAGTTCAATTCCCGCCCGGACCATCGGGCATGGAACTAATCCCACATGTGCCTCACCTCACCCAGGTGTAAATTGGGTACCTGTGAGGGTGTGAGCCAATGAGTCGGGCTGCTCTTAGCGCCAAAGTGTAAACGACCAACTCACGTATAACCCAATGAGCGGGGTAATATACTTGTAAAGTCCCTTTGAACGAACGTAGGTTTGAAAAGGGGGCTTTATAAATGCGGAATATTATTTATATATATATATATATTATATACAGAGTATAGCGCCTCGTGGTCATATGAGCACAAGCCGTGTATATGAGCCCATATACACTGGCCAGAACCTGTATAACTTATAATATATAAATGTATATCAGTTCCAAGTTAGTACAGCGTTGAACGTCACTAAACGGATACTTTATCCTTTGTTTACTCACATCTTGACATAAGTTGGCAAAACAAACATATATCATGTTCTGCTTTTGGAATGAGTGGAGATAGACACACATACGTTACGTTATGGACACATAATGACAAATAGCCAACAACATTACCACACTGACACTGTCACCTTTCCTACCACATGATGTTTGTCTTTATCTGGTTGAATGACAAGTTACATCAACTGAACAAGTCTCAGAGAAAGGAATACAGAACTTGTCTGCTAGTTATTGAACATATGTATTGCCCAACTTATGTCGCCTATACCAGAAAAGGGCGTTGACCTGATGATAAATGATCTTCTAACGCTTCCAATTAGGTTCTGGTATTGAGACGGACGATCCTGCAATGTCATATAATTTCTTTCACTTTGCTCTACATTTTCTTTAGAACGCGCACTACAAAGCGTGTATGTCGGTGACCTTTTCTATAGGGCACATACCACAAAGTTTGATTTAAATATTAACACATGGTTAACCTTTGTGTTCTTCGAAACGAGGAGTACCCATAGTTAAATGTAACTAGTTTAGACGAGTAGACACCTGTAGAGTGTATCGTTGATTAGATATCACATGTTAACACGGCGAGTATAACCTGTGTTTGGATAACGCAGTCTGTTTTAGTGTGCGTAGGATAGACCTGTTGTGTTTATTTTGTCTATGAGATGTAATGCTTTTTTGTCGATTTTCACCTATTGCAGACCCAAATTTAGATACCAGCTATAGCCAGAACCAAATTATCTTTGTCTCTGACGTTCCCGATAATGATGTTTAACTGGTAACACTCTCCACATGTGTCTTATTCCAGACTCGCATTGGTACATACCATCAACTGTAAACGACACGTAACTAACACGGCATTACATTAGACAGTAGCGTATATTACTAGGTTGATGGTATACAAGCGTAAGTTGTGTGTATATGGGTATATTGCTTAACATTTATGTATGTGGTATTATTATATTACAGATAAGATTGATTGGCCCTAGGGAAGGCATGTTTTAAACTTACTTCGTCACGATCTCTAAATAAATATATTGAACTGAATTGAACAGTTTAAGTTAAAATTACTATTCCCATATATACTGTTCTAACTATTATGTAACTATATATCGCTTTTAAATGATATACAATTCGACAACATGAGTGCATGTACGTTTGTGTTACCTGACGTTTATACGTATCTTAATTAGAATGTGACCAAGTGTTGTAAGACAAGGTTTTGAGTTAGTTCAATGTCTGTCATTTACATGTGAATCATCTCGTTCTCTTTGCATTTAGTAACCTGGACCATGACTTTGTAACTAACATTTCAGATCATTTCACCTAACTAAAACGTATAGATAGAACAAAAATCTATTTTAAGGAAAAAACATAAAGGAAGGTCGAACTATATTCTATAAGATACAAACTGTCATGTTCACCTGGCATTTTAATGTTGTTTCATTGAACTTTGGGAACTTAGGCGATGCATATTTTAACCGAACGTATTTCAAAACATGTATAATGTACATTGTCACGATGCAAACTATATACATGTGTCGGCTCTGAGTCAAGCTTCACAAACACAATTCATAACGGTGTCATTAAGATGAGCATAGTCAATTAAAATTAAAAGAAACACTTATATACAAATACAAATACATATATATCGCTATAATGTATTGGTATGTGTATCAGAGTTAGGGTTTAAAGGATGAACACTATTAGTTTAGTAATGTATCAAAACTAGAAACACTAGAAGAAACGTCACTGAAAGTAGTGCAATGCACAATCCAGAGTAGCAATTTATATTTCAAGAATCAAATAGTCTGCGACAACGAGATAGATGAGGACGGCAACATGTGTAATGCTAGTGACTTCTCAAGGTAGATATTTGTCTGAACAGATACATTCATCATTGCTGTTGCTAAATATGTGTATACTATCGTCTGGTGTGGTTTATCACTTGACCACATGGTGCACAAAGCGATGTAAGAGAATCGGTCAAGTCTGTAACAATGTCATTGAAGGCGGTTGTAATCTAGTGGGTTATGGAATCATACATGGATAGGTTTTCGAAAATGAATGATTTATGTTTTGTTATTGATTATTTTCACATTATTATTGAAACATGCAAAGGTAATATATCGAGGAATAATACGCTTCTGACTCAAACCGTTGGTCGCGTCAATACACTTGTTTTCACTTCAACAATAGCAACAACACCCACAGATAACAACAACACAACTATAAACACAATAACACTTGGAGAATAGTATGATGTTTGTTTCTTTCGAAAATATATAATGATCTTATAGGTAACTGTTTTCATCGAATATTTACACTATATTAGTATCCATTTCAACACATGATGTAGTCTCCAACGATACCAGCCCATAGTGAAATTTGAGTTCTTATTTCATTGAACGACTTAACTTCATTGGTGCCTGTATGTAAATGCTCTGAGATTCGATATTTAGATATATAAAGGTTCTATTATTCACTCGTGTCTATATATTTCACTTTAAATTTCCCCTGGTAATTCTCCACAAAAGATTTATACGTCAGCACCGTTAACTCTTAAATCACATACGTTCTTGAAATGTAAATGTATAACATGCACTTCAAGGATTCATGAGTTTCAAACGTGATGGGTTTTTTCAATGATATATTCAGTTTTGCAAAATTTAATAATTCTTCAAACCTATATAACTATTGATGTACATTGTACACGTGTTTGTCTGATTTAGTCTCGTATTGGTTTCATTATGCTGTCCCTGTTTATGTTTTTTGTAAAACGAAATTCATGCGTGTATGTGTGAGCGTGAGTTATACGGTACGTTGCGTGTATGTTTGAGCGTGAGTTATACGGTACGTTGCGTGTGTGTGAGCGTGCGTTATACGGTACGTTGCGTGTGTGTGAGCGTGCGTTATACGGTACGTTGCGTGTGTGTGGGCGTGCGTTATACGGTACGTTGCGTGTGTATGAGCGTGAGTTATACGGTACGTTGCGTGTATGTGTGAGCGTGAGTTATGCGGTACGTTGCGTGTATGTGTGAGCGTGAGTTATACGATACGTTGCGTGTATGTGTGAGCGTGAGTTATACGGTACGTTGCGTGTATGTGTGAGCGTACGTTATACGGTACGTTGCGTGTGTGTGTGAGCGTACGTTATACGGTACGTTGCGTGTATGTGTGAGCGTACGTTATACGGTACGTTGCGTGTATGTGTGAGCGTGAGTTATACGGTACGTTGCGTGTATGTGTGAGCGTACGTTATACGGTACGTTG
>ENA-OREC01000309-OREC01000309.1-marine-metagenome-genome-assembly--contig:-NODE-309-length-17239-cov-13.718972_pt1 | contig 17239 bp, 10 predicted proteins | sample MGYA00248626_ERZ508543 | MGnify/ENA primary metagenome ERZ508543 (study PRJEB26211, sample SAMN05518279) | marine metagenome | isolation source: Puget Sound, Washington, USA | host: Bankia setacea...
AAACTTGATTATGCAGAAGATCCAATAACCTGACGTCTGCTGTTTTGGTCCTAAGGCTGTACTTAAATTGTGTATAACAAGCAATATTTACATAAAAGTTCAATGCAATAAAACACATATTGTTAGACATTTATTTTTAAGATGTAGCCCTACTGTTGTTAAAAGGCTTTGATTACTAAGGATACATCTAATCAAAGTTTGAACAATTGCTCAATTTGCTAAATACATGTATTAAGAAACAGTGTTAGAGAAATTATGTGAAAAGTTGTACATAATCTACAGGTATTTTACATTAATTCCAACTTTATTTATTTTACCATGGTTACGAAACAAGTACAAACAACTTATATCAATCATGCATGTGTGCACAAATGATTGCCTTTGTGTTTTACAGAGCTCTGAAGGCAAAAGTTTCAGTCACTTGTTTATGTTTTAAATATCACAGCTTAATAAGTACATCACACTCTTATAGAAGTACAATACAACAAATGGACGGAGTTCTGTACATACAAACATATGCCAACTAATGGACAGAGTTCTGTATATACAAACGTATGCCAATAATTTGGACGGAGTTCTGTAGATACAAACATATGCCAATAAAAGCATCATTAAATAGGAACAAATCAGATGATAAAATTTTTTTTATCTCAAAAACAATGACTATCAAATGCAAAATAAATGCGTATTTTGATCTCAAAAACAATGATTATCAACTGCAAAACATGCGTATTTTGGAAAAGAACTGCAACTGCACTTCGGACAGCAAAAATAACACAAAAACACAACGCTTGTCATGAAAAAGGTACATTTAAAAGAAAGCGTAAAACTTGATATACATTGCACAATGAAAATCAAATTACCTGTACTTGCATAAATCGTGATTGTATCAGATTTTGTCTTGATTACAATGATTTAACAAAGGATATTAATGTTTGTCCAAATGCACTTTTAGATATTGACAAAGTTCTTAAAACCGTAATTTTACAGTATGGTAATCACAGTACTTTCTTCTGTTATACTTCATATATTACCTGGCAACAAGTGAATGAAAAAATATGGATTCATGAAGCAGGGTAGAAAACTCTTGTTTCAATGAAATCACGAATTTTTTGTAATTAAATACTGTTCAGATGCCATGACATCATATCAGGGTTTTGTGACTTAATATAGAAACCAATGTAAATGTTTCTTTTCTTATTTTTCAGATGATTGCACCCTTTTTTAACAATAATTTTAACAGCAAACTTTCATCAAAATAATTAGTTGAAACAATGGATTGCCAACTCTGCCTTTCGAGAAATGTGCATAAGACACCATATTGATATGACATCATAATGAAGCTGCCATTTCTTTAAGGAAAACCAAAATAAACTGAAATTTGCATTGGCTAGAATTTTGCCAAGGTTTAATTGCTGAACCATTGAAATTGCCTCACTAATTTTTCATGATTACGAGATTTCCTTGCTAAAGACTCAGCAGTACTTAACCAAAACATGGTGAAGTAGTGTAATTGGGTTTTTCGACGATGTATACTTAAATTCTATGCAAAAATTAACAAGACTGCAGATTGTGGTTGGTGCTCAAACAGAATAGAAAACATGTGCTACCAGAGTGCTCCTTTGCTATATGCTCATGATTATTTTTGTTTTTTCGATATGCTCATCTAAAATACAAAACAAGATGACTGAAGTATCAATAACAATGGATAAATAATTGGGAAGTCTTGATATGCCTGATTTCATTGATAGTAAACTTTGAATCTTTATTTCTGGACTGCTTGTTTAAGGACTTTCCCAACTATTTCTTTCCTTTCTTGCTGTCCTTCCTCTTCTTCTTCTTCTTCTTCTTTCCTTCACCTGTCTCAGACACTGTTGTGGCAAGGCTCTCCACATCTGGAAATAACGAAAGTAACATTTTACATATACAGGGTTCCCACACAGATGGCAAAACAAAATTACCTGACTTTTCCCTGATTAAATTCTATTTCCCTGACCAATTCACATGCTCAAAACCACACAATGTCATACAGGTCATATATGAGCATAAAATGTTGGATAATATATGCACGAAAGTGTCTTTTATTGGTTAATAAGGTACAAAATGTGTGTATATATTAATAATGACAACAATAATACAAAATGGAAGAAACTGCCTTAGTCTTTTGTCACAAAATGAGAATAGTTGTACGATCAATGCCTCTTCATCATAAAATTCCCTGACCGTGGGAACCCTGATATTGGCAGTTTTTGAGCAGGCCTTTTCTATGTGTAGCAATTTGTTTTTACTTGTCACATCATGTATGAAAGTTATCAATTACATGCAAATACTTTACTATGACTATGTAAATATAATGTCCTTAGCTATACTCATATTTCATCAATTCGCAACGAATAAAACACTCTTGATTGGTCAATTACAAATGCGTATAATATAAGAACCTGAATCATGCACATAGTATTATACCTAACCTCAGGGGAATAGACTTACAAAATCAAAGTAGCAAAGTACGAAGTTGATATAAGCTTTACCATTATCTATAAAAGTCTGATTATCTGCTCCTAGTTGACTTGGTGTGTCATCTTCATCAGGGTCAGGTACATAGCCAGGGTTCACTGTAGCCAAAGTGTCGTCTGCTGAGCCTGGTCTGCTGGCCTGACTGCTCACAACAGGGCTACCAGACACGTGACGACCTGTAGGAGTAAAGTAACAGATATGTTATATTACTAGTGTGTAAAGGGCTTTTGGTTTGGTTTTGACGATATTTAACAAGGAGGCGTATTAGATATTTAAGTCTATTTTCCATAAGGCCCTCAAGTTATTTTACTTTCATTGTAAAATCATGCTCGAATCTGTTCCTGGAATCAACCAGTACTAAGCAATTAGAGTAAAGTTTCTTGCTCAAGGAAACAATGGGAAGCCTTTCTGGGGTTGGAAACCTCCTCTGACAGAATACGAGTCAGATGCTCTACTGTCAAAAGTATTTATGACATAACTTCTTAAAGGGTTCAAAACAAATAATATGTAACCTGTTGATTTGTTTAGTGCGGTGACTATGGCTTAACATGGTACAAGTTGTTCATCTGTCTATTAATCGAGAAGTGTATGTGGTAGAGTTCTAACTGCTTCTTTATTCAATAACTCTGACAATACAAGTCGTACATTGACATGGAGATAAATGTTGATATGAAAGATTCGTACGTGATGGTGATTGGGACCTGTGTCCTGAGGTTGCTGAACTTGGACTCAGACTTCTGTTACTGGGACTAACTCTGCCCTGACTGCCTGTTGGACTGTGGATAGCATCTCTCAGGGACAGGGTTGACCCCTCTGCTTGTCTCAGGGAAGCTTGACTGGCAAACAGACTGGATGATGAAGACCCTGGTCGCTTAGACGGAGCTGCTGAAGAGTTGGAAGAGGAACTGCTCTGTGAAATATAAGACCCTCGGCAAGTTTAACATGATGTGATTACAAATATTTACAAAAAAATAAAAAATGTTCTTTTCTTTTGAGGAGGTAGAGGACTGAAATAAATGACTTTAACTAAACCAAAGACATCTAAACAAATCTCAACCTCTTTAACATATATATTGGTTATAAAGAAATCCTCTTATTAAATGAGCTGAAACATTGTGGTTTTATTGCACATTTTGATATTGGCTAATTGAACTTAAAAGTGGTCATAATTACAACAACATGAACGCTGTCAAGGAGTAATCATATGAACGCTGTCAAGGAGTAATCATAAACGCTGTCAAGGAGTAATCATATGAATGCTGTCAAGGAGTAATCATGAACGCTGTCAAGGAGTAATCATATGAAAGCTGTCAAGGAGTAATCATATGAACGCTGTCAAGGAGTAGTCATATGAACGCTGTCAAGGAGTAATCATGAGCGCTGTCAAGGAGTAATCATGAACGCTGTCAAGGAGTAATCATGAACGCTGTCAAGGAGTAATCATATGAACGCTGTCAAGGAGTAATCATGAACGCTGTCAAGGAGTAATCATGACCGGTTAAAATGCTGTTCATTTGTGTGTCTTAACAAAAATCATTAGACCATCAGAATTTTTGTTAATTGATAATTTTAAAGAGATTAAAATATACAAGTTGAGAAATTACAGTACAATATCAAAGTAAAGCTTTTTGGACAGTGGTACAATAATTTGAGATACAAGTTTTCTTTTCATGGATATACAAGAATGTTAAAAGTTAAAAACACAAACTTTTACGAAGAGACACCACTACCGTCTAATCAATCCAAAATACCCTTCTAATTTATTAGGTTAGGGTAAAAACTATGATATATTACCGATGACGATGAAGACGATGATGACGTTGCCGATATTGGTCTGGGCGTGACTCTATCAGAGGAAGTCACATGACCAAACGCTACTCCTTGTTTCGGTGGTTTTACAACATGTGTCTGATCATCACTGTCATCTTCAGACTGCTCAGATTCACCTATGGCTGGTCTGTGAAACAAATGTAATATTGAAACGTTAAGCTGTCAAAACTGAAGAAAAGCAACATTTCTGAAGAAAAGTAAGCTATCCTGTCAACCATTATCCCCATATTGTACCCATGAAGTTCTACTTATAAATGGAATCATTCATCATTTGAAAATATCACTGTTCAATCAGTAAGTCGTTTGGAAGTTAAAGCAGGTTTTCCGACATAAAATTACTGGCTCGAAATAGCACAGCTGAGCTTGTTACTGTTAACACCATTTCCTTTAATTTGTTTGTTGAATAAGACAAGATCAATAGGAACTGAGATGTAATGATAAAGATGAACTGAAATAATATGATCATAAGAAACTGAGATAATATAATCATCAGAAACTGAGATACATTGTAATATGATCATCAGAAACTGAGATAATATGATCATCAGAAACTGAAATAATAGTATCATCAGAAACTGAAATAATATGATCATCAGAAACTGAAATAATATGATCATCAGAAACTGAAATAATATGATCATCAGAAACTGAGATACATTGTAATATGATCATCAGAAACTGAGATAATATGATCATCAGAAACTGAAATAATAGTATCATCAGAAACTGAGATAATATGATCAAAAGGTACTGAGATCATATGTTCAAAACATTGGTCATGTGGTTCATTAGAATAAAGAATATATTTCATTAGTTCTTACGTCTCTAGATCAATAAGTCCAATTTCAGGTAGATTTCTCAACATTCCACGAACATTGTCTTCTTCCTGTATATAATAGAATAAACAAATATCACAACCATCTACGGTTGCCTTGTTTACCCTTAACAGTGTGTATTTCAAGAGTGTTATGGTTCTGTGTGCTATTGAATAAAGAAGCAGATAGACACTTTTGGCATTAACTCCTCCATTTTTAAACATTTCCTTCCAACACATTTTATGAAAAGTCACATACATATTAGTATTAAGTATTAGATCTATCTGAATATCAGCTGGCCCTTTCAATGTTAGCTGTAGCTGTCCTCTTATTTTATGGCCCCTATTATAATTCTATACACTATAATCAGCCCCGAGCACAAGTTGGTTTCCGCAACATATCTATCTACAGAAGACAACTAGGTTTGTTTGCACTTTAGGCCCTATTTACTTTGGCATTCATTTCACATTTCTAGAACAACTCAACCAATAAGTTTATCGCATGGATATAGGTGCATTATTCCAATGTTAACAATTACATATAAAAACTGTTGAGCACCATATAATTAGATAACTTATACATAGAGAACTGGCATATAAAACAAAGATTGTTGCAATGTTCAGCCATGTCTTTTGTGAATTAGCTGGCCTTAGAAATCAACCAATGAGGAAGGTATGGCACAGTGGCTAGAGTGTCTGACTCCTAATCGGTTAGTCGTGAGTTCGAACCCCATCAAAGGCTCTTGTTTTTCTTAAGCCAGGAATTTTACCTTCATTGCTTAGTACTGGTTGCTTCCAGGAACAGACTTTGTGATTTACATAGGCAAACTCGCTTGTTTCACAATCAAACTAAAACACATTACAAAATATTATAAACTAACCAATGTTCTTACATATATACAGTATTTTGAAATAGGATGGAACACTCTATTGTCTTCTATGGAAGTGGAAGTTAGTGATTGATTTAACATTTTGTCCTACATTATTATAATAGTACATTAATATACAGTAGCTATAATAAACCTCAAATATAGCAGTACATTAGTTACCTCAGAAGATTCTTGGTCTGTGCCATCGTCCAGTACAACATTAAGTAGATCATCTCCGTATGTATCCTTACTTGGTGTTGGGAACAAGTCCTCATAGTAGCCATCCTCTTCTACAATCACAAACACACAAACATTAGTTCACAAAATGTAAACATGTATATAGTGTCTTACATGAGTTGTTATTCAATACACACTTGTACGAAACAAGTTAATGTAATAGTATTAAAGGAGACTTGGGTAAGCTTTGAAATGTTTCAGGAACTAGTTTCATAAAAAAACAAAACAAGAAAATGCTCCCCTATTGTCTATAAAAGGCAGAACTTGTAATCCAAAACTGGGGCAGTAAATTGAGACAAACATTTTACCAATGCCTGCCTAACTGTCTGATGACCTAAGTAATTGATTAGGTTGGGTGTATGACAAGTTAAATCAGACTGTTCAATTATACCTACCCAAGAACTCTCTATCCTCAGGTAGTTTGGGCCAGACTTTGTCCATGGCAGGCTCCAGTAACTTTCTCTTTGCTACCTTCTCTGATCTTCCATTCAGGAACAAACCTACAAACAGCAATGTAAATACCTTTAGAGATGTATATCAAGAACATAAGATAAGCTATGCTGTACAAAGAACTGCACATATATATATAAATGGTTGTGCTTACAGAACATTAAGCTTAGATAAAAGCACTATTGGCTGCAGAAGAACGGTTTAATTAGTCTTTAAAAAATCTAAATGTTTTCTTGAATAACAGAGTATGGTAAACACAAGAAATGTACCAAATACAGAATGTAAAAGTAGTATTTTTAAAGCATCATTACAAAATGTACTTCATTATATTTCACCAAATCAAATTAAAAATATTGACATAAACACAATTATTTCAACATACCAAGAATGTACATTTTGAGAAGAATTCGTTTCTTGTGAGGGGGAACCAGTATTAAATCATAGTCACGCTGAGCTAGTCGCTGACTAAACATTGGCATCAGCTTCATAAACTCTCCAGCTGTCCTACGAATTGACTTCTTCACGCTCTCTGTGGGAAAGCAAAACAAGTTAATGTAACAGTCTGCAGTAGAATTATATTTCCTTGTTTCAACACTTAGTAATATTGATGATAGGTCTTGTGGATATTTAATGAATGGACATATATGTCAATCTTCCATAAGAAGCTAACAATATTTTTGTTTGATTGTGAAATCATGCTCAAATCCGTTTCTGGAAACAACCAGTACTTAGCAATGAGGGTTACATCTAAGTTCAATTATAAATAAATGCATAATGGTGTTTTTATATTTATACGTATGATGAATGAAACACACACAAGGATTTGTTTCATTTATGGATCAATATACATGTATACCAGACTGCTTCTACATAAGTGGTTTTCAATTAAAAGCTATGTGGCTTCCGATCTCCTAAACTAATACTATCACATACTATATTGGCACGATACGATGATTAGGAATCACACCACTGTATACTATGTTTTGGTCACGCAATAAATACAATTAGACAAAAAAAACACAGGCTAGTTTCAATTTCCTATAATGTGTTTAGTTTTGCCAAATCAATCAATGTACATGTATTTAAATAGATTTAGTTTGGCAATCATATGATAACATAATAGCTTATATTGAGGTAGTAGTAAGCTAATGATGCATCTGGTTTAGGTTTTTTCTCATAAATCTATGCTATCTGGCTTTAACATTAGCATTAAGTATGTACAACTTTCAATGGATCAATTAGATGTGTTTATTGATATTCTAAGTGATACAAGAGCTAGACAGAAATTAAAAAGAATTTTACAGAACGTACATCATTTTATCTATGTTATCTCTCAAGTCTTATAAAGGGTCATTAATTTGAGAAACTAATGGTCCATGTAGTTTGGTCGCCTAGACAACATAAGGCTGCATTCACATGTACTTCTGATGGTTTGATTAAAAGTATACATTTGATACCTGCAAAGAGTGATGTTGGTGAAATCTTGGCGTGAAGCTCTACCAGATCGTCCAGTACTTCCCACAGAACCAAATGTAAGGCGTCCTGTATATACTCAGCCTCCCTACAGTAGGTGTTAATGATGTGGATGTGACGAGCAAGTTCATGCACTGGAGCAAACATGGAGGGCATACGCTCGATTCTCTCTGTATACAATATAACAGCAAATTATCCATCAGTACAACAATGGACATATACAATGTGTATAAGGCTGAGCTGAACATTCTTAGAAATGGAAAATTCTTCTGTCTGAGCACTGCATGTTACTGACCCATTTTTGCTTTCCTGAATCAAAAGAGACCCAACCACATAATTTGAATAAAAACATATTTTCTGGTACAACTAGTGTTTAGATTAATTAAGTTTCATTTAGGCATTTCTTTACTTTAAATTGATTGTTATCTACAATGGATATGCCTGACCAATGAGTAGTAAATACTAATACAAACTTACCCAGAGCAATCTTAGCCTTGATAATTGCTGCCATAAATTTCTTGGTTTCTGTTGTGAGTCTTCCATGGCCAGATGATGCAATGTTTGGCCACACTGGTCTCTTGTAACAGTACTTGGTTGAGTGACAAAGTGTCCTAGACAGTAAGTAAACCAGTAGAACAAAGAGAGAGAATGCCCAGCAAGCTTGTATAAATGCTAGAAACCAATAAGTATAACCAGACGTAAGCCATGCAGAAGGTATTGTGTATGGAGTGTACGCTGCTATCATGGACCCAAGAAAGCCGTTACCAATATTACAAAGAATGCTGAAGGCTAGAAACACATTACAACTTGTCAAACGGAATGGCCTGCAAACCACAGCAGCAATGAAAACAACAAGCAACCATAGCGTAGTAAGTAATGACTGCAACTTAATGCTATTGAAAGCTCCAGCAAATATGACAAGCAGTACTAGTTTCACGAGTTGCAAAGCGGATCTGTAGTACCGTCCACGGTGTTTGAAAGAGGAAAAGATCCAGAGAGAGTCATAGAGCCAGGATCTATTCAGGTGAATCTTGTATTCAGTTTCTTTCATGAGTATAAATGCCAAGTATCCTTTCTCTGTGCCTGTCATACCCTCCTGTCTAATCTTCCAAACTAGGAATGCAGGATAAGCTAGGAATACAACACACATGTAAACAATAGCTGGGGCTGCAAATGTCCAATGGTCAGGCTTAAAACAAAAGTATTCATTGATAGTGAACACTTTGTTGAATTCTCCCTCACATTGATAGATTCTGAAGAGTATTATTCCAACAGGCAAGGTCAGAAAGTGTATTATATTCATACACACAAACTGCACCCAGGACATAAACTTCCTTGCCCAGTGAAGAGGATAACAACTGGATCTAATAACAAAATGCAGAACTCCGTAGCAAAGGGCAAGCACAGCCAAGCCAAAATAGCATGCATACATAACTGTTTTGAAGGAAACTCCTATCCTATCACTTTCAAGATCATAACCCTGCACACTTATGTAGCTTGACTCATTGTAGAATTTCATGAACTCCCAAACATCAATATTGACCACAAAGAAGTAATAGGTGTTGCGTAGCCATGCTTCTGGATAGACCCATCTTGTAGCCATTGACTGAATTAGCGCAAAAATCTGAATGAAATCTGTGACCAGAAGAAGGACGTCTATCCACACCATATTCACCCATCTTTTCTTCTTTCTATCAACAAGATCTAAAACTTCTTCGTCATCTTCAAAATCTTGTTCCTGTGTTTCTTCATCACCTGTGCGGATATGTCTAGCAGTAGGTACTTGTTTATAGGTTGGTGTACCTAACCAGTCTTTTGTAAGAAGAGGATACACCTCTCCGCTGTCTTTTTGCTTCATTTCACTTTGTTTCTTCTTTTTTTTAAATCTACATAATTTCTGAAACAAACAAGTTGAACAATATACATATACATAGAAGTCTTCATCATACATTATGGTATAAGGATTCAAAATGAAAGGGTGTGTTAGTTCCAATAAGCTATATATGGTGTATAGGTCAGTGACATTTCTTGCTAAATTACATATAGTATTTTGAAGCATTTTTTGTAAGGCAAATTGTTAAAAATGGTAAAATGTCAAGAACCATCAATGTTACAAAGCTTACATTTAAGATAGAACAAACAAACAACAACAATAAAACAGAACAAGAACACAACAACAATTAAAAGGTAAACTTAAAAAAGGTTGATCTGACATAGAGTTTGAGGAAAGGTGTTCAAACGGTGGGGCTCTCAGTCTATATTGCTGGTCTTCAATTTACAGTAAATTTAGCACACTTAATGATACTACAAACACAATGCTTAGATCATGTGTTGTCAAAAGTTTTGTATTTATAAAAGTGGAACGTATAATAACAATGTGTATCCACATACATAGGCAATATGATAAGTGAAAAGTGTTATGTGGTTTTGCACAGAGGCCCAAATATCATATGTTTTATATCATTTCTATTTTTATTATTTAATTAAAAATATCTAAAAGTAAAAGCAACCTGCATGCATGTTCAGACCAAGGCCTGAAGTTTAAATACATTTATCCAGAATTAGACAAAACAAAATATGTTAATATTTAACAGCTGATCAGACAGCCAATCTAATAGGAATTACACTCGCAATACTCGAATTCAGCTACTACCTCTACATATGGAATAACAAAAAGTCATGATATGTAATGTGTGCGAGTGTATCCGCCATTATGGTTTGTGCTTCACTTTTCGACACTGTCAATCGACTCTCGGCCAAAGTTAGTTCACATATGATAGGGGTCGTTTGAATTGGTATACTTTAGACACATGGATAATATTTCAGAACAGAAAGGATCAGCTGACAGAATTATTAATTACAGACTTACATTTGCTCTGTAAAAAAATCAATAAAGAACACGAAAAAAACACGGAAGTTCAGTTTGTTTACATTGAACACCACGGAGATCTTTGACTGTGTCACCTTTCTGGACAGGTGCCCGTTTGCCAGTTAGTCAAAATTACGATACCAGTCTATAAATTTGGTTCCCTGCTTTGCGATAAACACCGGAACCGATATAGTTGCGGAATCCCTTAATTCCATATACAAGTGGCCATATTTGCGGGGAGGGGGGGGGGGGGTTAGAAGAATTAGCACCCTTGTTTCGTACTCAGGTACGCATTATTCGGAAATGTTCGGCTGTAATCGTGCAGATACATTTCAATGCAATATGTGTAGTGTATTTTAATGCTGTGAGTGAAGAAACTTTAACAAATGTCTGCTCATCGTAATCTAATAAACTGTAACATCATGTTAAACAGAGCACTTCCTATCGGAGCATTAAACGACAAAAGCATTTTTTTGGAAAAAGGGACATAACTCTGTTAGGAAAGCACGAATAAAAATATCCAGCCTTTAGGCACAACTACGTACCATGGGTGACAATCCTAAAAGTTTTCAAGACCATCCACTAAAACAATAGGAGGAGTTGTGTTTACAAGAATTTGCTATATATTTGATATATAGACATAAGCAAATATTTGAAAAAGGGGCATAACTATGTTAGGAAAGAATGAATAAAACTATCCAGCCTTAAGACACAACGACATAGCGGACTGCTTCTGTCAAGAAACAGTCTTGGCGGCGAAAATGCAATATTTAATATTGCCCAACGTAGGTTTCTATGCATGGCAGCCATATTGAGTCTCTGGCTGAGTCTCCTGAAAGTCTAAATCTCAAACTCAGACTCAAAATGTTTAGTGAATACGAATTTCCAAAGTCGGAGTCTCAAATCAAAGTCGAAGTCTCTAATTGAGACTTAGAAATGTTAATGAATACGGTCCCAGGTATCCCGGAATCCGCGTATTTAGTTTGCCTGTCGAACTAAATGTGTACGAATGTTGTTTATGGCCGATTCCTCAATATTGGTTATGGCTATAAGGGTCACCCCTATTGCAGACGCCATCAAGAAAGTTGGCACATGTCGGTCGATAAAACCGACTTTGTTCTATAACTCCAAACTAAAAAAGGTATGTTCCGTCTGCTTTCAGTAGCTGAATGATGTATGTTTAAATTTTGAAAATAAAGTGTCAACATATGTTTGTGAAATGTATTTAAACCCTAAATTAGTGCGTACGTACATACAAGTGGGTGGGGAAATATATGTTTGTGTTGCCCAAAAATGACATTTACCTACTTATTTGTAGCCTTTAACCATAACGGAAATTGACTTCACAAAGCATTGGTCTATGTTCGCTCGTTATGTTATTCCCTATTTCAAAAGATTTTTTATATCTTTATTTTTAAACGAGTTTTGATTTGTTGCATAATACAATATTTAGATATGTTTACATAAGTCATAACCTTCACAATTAAGCATTATTAAAATCAATACTGTTTGATAAGATAAGATATATTTATAATATTCTTATTTAACATATCTTGCACTTTTTACTGGTAATATATTAGCTCATTTGGGCTAGCCATCAGGATTTCTTAATCGTCAACATCCAACAACACAAGCAACTGGTTAAGGGTTAGCACTAAAAGTCAGACTGAGTTAAGCTATTTTGTATCTGTTAGAATTTGAGGTACCTGTGACACAGATAGTAACTTATCTTATTGTTTTGATATGTAATTGCAAAAACATGTAGTTCTGTGACAATTTCTAAACTGTATCATTACTGAACCTCTTAGCCTTACAAATTCAGAAAATCACAGCAAGACACGTACACTTGTTTGAGGTAAGAGATTAAGATGGGAGGGTCGCAGTCCACTCCATCAACACCCCAACATGATAAAGCAGCCCTGGATATAAATGCAAATGCAGTGCCCGTAGATTGTCCTATGCACAATCAAAATGCCAATCAGTCGCAGCCACAGGTTTGTTTTAAATTTCATATTTAAAAAGAGATTATGATAAATATCAATTTGGATTCTAAACCTTGAATAGTGATTCCTATATTTTGTTTAAAGCTTATTTTTTACTGATATATCATGTAATATGAGGAATGTTTCATGTCTTGATTTTGTGATCAAATAAAAAAAGGAACTGTTAGTATATTAAATCTGAATTTCTCCTGTTAAATATAGACAGTTAAATGGTGCTTATTTTTTCAGACATCAAACACAGGAAAGCACCTTAGTCCACAGGAAGTGCAGAAGATGGCTGTGAGTTTTGGTGCTCCCCCAAGTGACTGTCCAATGCATGCACAAGAGAAAAAACAAGCAAGTGAATGCCCAATGACGCAAGGAGAAGTAGCAAACCCTAATGAAATCAACCCAGATAACATGGTAATAATTCCACGTGTCAAATCTGAAATTGCAGGACTCAACTCAAAATAGATGTAAATTTTTCATTAGGAAAGAAATATTAACAGAAAGACACTGCTAAAGCAATTCTCATTAGTTAAATTTTCTCAACAATAGTATTTATTAGCTTGTTACATACTGTGCAGATGACTGTTGTAAATTATGCAGACGGAGGTAAATAACTCCACAGTTCATGAGCAACTGTAATTTTTGTAACCTCTATCTTGTTTTTTAAATCTGTTTTGCTTTAAATGATCTTGAGTCAGTCATTATAAGTTTAACTCTTTCTGAACTTTCTGGAATGATTAGATGCCCGCACCAAATCAGAGACCAGCACCTGATCAGCCATTTACGCTGTCCATAGACAGAGAGCAGTCGACTATACCTAAAGCAGGCACTGAGGAGAAGTGGGTTTATCCCTCGCAACAAATGTTCTGGAATGCCATGTTGAAGAAGGGTAAGGGACAGTACTTTCATATGTTACTCAAACTTACAAGACTTTCATTTATAAACAATCAGATCAATTTAAAGTCAGCAATACTGATTTTGATTAGTTTTTAACGTCATTTTGTTACTGTTTGAAATGCCTTCTTGTATATTGATCTTATTGATGTTTATAAAAATCTTAAGTTTTTTGGATAATGAACGCTTTTATTAACAAGTGTTCAACATCTTCAAACATGTGTTTATTCAGTGGCAGGATTTGATGGCAAAGCAATAATTGCCATTTCCCAGAAAAAATAGGTTTTGCAGTGTTTACAAAGACAAACATATTTGCTGTTTCAGGCTGGCGTTGGAAGGAGGATGATATTTCACAGGGCGATATGAAAGACATAATAAAAATACACAATGCCAACAATGAACAAGCTTGGCAAGAAGTTCTTATGTGGGAAGCATTTCATGCAAAGTAAGCTGTATTCCAAAAGTTTATGGCTAGCTTTTATTTTCTTCATGAAAACAATAATGATAAAAAAAAACGCTTTTAATTACAATCCAAGATTTTGCATTGGAAGCATTTCCTACATTCCCATAAATACATTTAAACATATGAGGCTTGTTCTCAAATATCCTTGCATAAAATAATGTGGCTTTGTGATATAGTTTACAGTAATTAGTGAGCAAAACTAGAAAGCTTTTGTATTGTGTTTGTGCAAGAAATGTTAAGTTTGTTGAAACCATGCTCTTAATGGTGTCAAACATTTGCTTACAAGGCGATTGTTGTGGCCACATGCTGCTAAAAGGCCCATTTATATGTATGCTTGTTTGTGTGCCAACGTTATAACACAGCATCAGAACGAATCCCCCTTGTTAACTGTCAATTTATCACAACTAACAACAAATGAAAGTTGGTTGTTACTTTTTACAGATTGCAGGAGTATTACCCTAAAGCTGCTCTAAGGGAGTTAGGCCATTGCATTATCCTAAATGTGTTAACAAACTATCCTAATTGTATTCCACCAGTACAAAAGCAAACTGTTCTGTCTTTATCAGGGAATGTCCAGATCCACGGTTGAAAAGATTCGGTGGTAAAGCTAAAGATTTCTCTCCCAGAGCCAAGATACGTGGCTGGATGGGGTAAGTTTGTCAACAAGAAGTGTCCTGTAAAATATTGGTGATTTCTAAAATTGTGATTTTGACAATTTCATTTTTAAAATAAGGAAAAATTGAAGTTGCAACATGCATCAATATAAAGTATTTCATTGACCTGTGATACAAGGGGAAAGTATAATATACATATATAAATTATCTAGTTCTACAGTCATGTTGTTGACTGTTTTTTATACGCACGTTTGAAAAATGGGACGTATTATTTGAACAACGGCATCAGGCAATCTGGTCGGAGGCTCTCTAATTAAAAAGGTTTTTTTATCAAATCTTCTTGAAACTTGGTCACAATGTTTTAAGGCATAATATCTTGCTAAAGTTAGAAAACAAGCTCAATTACCCAAGGCAGCCTGAATTATGACCTTGAATTGTCCAAACTTTTGCCAAATTAATGATGTCAGCGCTCTAAGTCAAAACAGTTTTTATCTCATCGTCATAAAGCTTGGTCACAATGCTTAAAGACGCAACAATCGCTACCAGGGCAGCGAGTACATGGGGAGGGGCTGTGATTAAACTCTCTGGACTGTCTGTTATACTCAGTGAACAAGTTTAACAGTGTGGTATGTCGTCTGCTATCAGTCAGTTACTAAAAATTCAAACAACAGCAGTGGTTAAATTTATAACAGAGAGTTCATTACCCAGCCTATACCAGTCTATGCGAAAACTATTTTCATACCATAGGACATCTGACTGATAATTTCAAAAAAATTACCTGTCATGCCTATTTTTCACCTGTCACACCATTGAATATAGAGCAATATTTGACAAAAGTTACCTGTCATTGTGACAGGGAAACCCAAATTTTCTACCAGTCGCATACAAGTTTTGCCTGACATTGACCTGCGACAGACGAGGTTTCGCATGGACTGCTATACCAATTAGCCACTCCCCCGGCAAGTTCAAATTTTGAATCTGATGGTTGGATTTTCTTTCTCAAACTCATGTTTCTGGTGGTGTTATCAAAAATATTATAGTGAATATAATTAGTGTAACTTTCATTCTAGATGCCTGAAAAGTTTCATTTCTAAATTATTTGTAAGTATTTCTTAATTTTGAAAAAAGGGTCCCTGATGTGAAGCATGCTAAAAATTGTACAAAAGCTTGCCCCAGCGCCACCTACAGGTTTATATAGTCCTGTTGCCCCTTTAAAGGCATAAAATCTTGCCCAAGATAACTAAGTAAATTGGAATTCCTGAATTTACGGCCCTTGAACTGTCCAAAAAAAAATCCAATTATAGTCTTATTTAAGGGAACCATCATGTCATGTTGACATAATTGTTAAAAACAGCTCAAGAACTCAATGAGTTCGAAAATCCTGCTTGCAAAAATGTTGTTGTTATCTACTGGCATATTTTGGGTCAGTTTGGCACCCTTTTTTTAAATGGTTCCGAAATTGAACTCCACCTTAACTTATAAACAATTACTGATGATATTTTACGTAGTTGACGTATGCAACCTATGGATGTGGTTGAAGGAGTATAATGTTGGTTCAAACTCTTCAAGGGAGATAATTAGTAGTGCAGACAGGGGTGGGGTATTCTGTTAGGATTTGACTCACGTTCTGGTTAAAACTGCTACATATGTATTCTGTAGTGTCCCATATCAACGGGTAATTATATCAATAGTATATCATATAATTATTATTGTGAACTATATTGTGTGATCTAAAAGATGTCTTGGTAAATAATATACCTTTTTATATTGAATTTAGCAATATAATTAGTGGGGACTTTTATTACTTTCAGGTATGAGTTGCCATTTGACAGACATGACTGGATAGTAGACAGATGTGGGAGAGAAGTTAGATACATAATTGATTATTACGACGGAGGGAAAGTGTTTGAAAACTATCAATTCACAATATTGGATGTACGTCCAGCTTTAGACTCTGTTACTGCTGTGTTAGATAGAACAAAGGCACACTATTTGAGGTGGTGGTACAAACCAGAACTTACTGCTGGCTTGGAAGAGTTGAAAGGCACTACTGAACCAAAATCTAGCTGAACCAAAACTCATGGATTGGGACTTAGAGGAATCATTGCAGAACAGGTGGAATGGTTTTACGGCCATTACATGGATCGTTCAAATAATGTATATTGATTAATTTCTATGCAAAACCAACCATCTACCAGTCCATGTTGTATTATTGAAA
>ENA-OREC01000310-OREC01000310.1-marine-metagenome-genome-assembly--contig:-NODE-310-length-17224-cov-13.541552_pt1 | contig 17224 bp, 6 predicted proteins | sample MGYA00248626_ERZ508543 | MGnify/ENA primary metagenome ERZ508543 (study PRJEB26211, sample SAMN05518279) | marine metagenome | isolation source: Puget Sound, Washington, USA | host: Bankia setacea...
AAATCTCGAGTGAGCAAGGTTCGAAACGGAATTGGGTAAACGTCAACAAGTGCCAGTGTCTTCAATAAATTGACAACGGTCAAACTAAATTGGCTTATTTTGGTAAGCGTTAGTTTAAATTGATAAATACCATCGACAAAATGTGTGCAATGTTGTTGTTTTTGTTAGATGTTATACGCATTGTTGTATTGGTTATATTCATACATGTACTTAGTTAATGAATCGCGTGTTTTGACGTATTTGCTCACGTGGTCATTATGATAGGAGTACGTTTGCGTCATTCCATTGAATAATAGGATTACTATACGTATAGTTGTTTTGTATACTAAGTAATCCAATTACGAAAATAATACACACCGGTAGAGCTAAACCAACAAGCACGTGTTGTTTCTAATAACATAATCGAAGTGCATGTATGTTGCACAGAATAAGAAATAAATGTTATTGTTGTCTGTTATAATATTATTGTGTGAAAAACAACACCAATGTGCTTGTTCATCTTTGTGTCCGTCTATGGTTAGTGGAACTTACTACTTGCGGTTAGAGTTATAGTTATAGTATACATTGAAACATCTGTATATGCTGACTAGTTCACTAACCTTGACACACCTAAGCTAACACTGTCTCGTTAAATGTGCATCACCTTTTTATGCTTTTAGAGAACTTGACTTGGCATTGGTATACAGCCATGCCTTTGTTTGCGGTTTAAATTGGGCGTTAGCTGTAACCGAGTACCACAATGTAGACAGACGATGACACTGTGTCTCTCATATATGTTGCCAGAAGGGAGAACCTGATAGAAGCTAACTCCTCCACGATTACACTGGGGAAATTTGTTACGCCAAATAATAACATACATGTCAGCTTTATTTTAAGTAACAAAGACAAACAAAACACACATCATTTCCAGAAAGATCCATTAAAAGTTAGCCTGGTCAATTATGTATCTGAGTCTGCTAGATCCAATACCACAGCTGTGAATGTACATTTCATATTTCTATTCCAGTGGTGGTCATGTAGAGACAATCATGGTGAATCACGTTCATTTTATAGGGAGTATCGTTACTGTGTGTTTGGTTTCAATACTTGCTCACTGTGCTCTGATTGAGAGAGAAAGAGATTGACGAAGAATAAAGCGTCCGAGTGATACATCAAATTATCCATGTCTTTGTTTGGTGAAAGAGACAACATGGTGATCCAATTGAGAGAGAAAAACACGTTAACAAGTTGTAAAATGTAATTACGCCGATGTAGCAATTATTTCTTAGTACATATTTCTAAATTTAAAACGATAGAGAAACCAGTTTTCATTTGGATCGATAGTTTTTGTTGATCACGTGGGACGAGTATATTTACTTGAATCTGCATCAGTGAACGCTTTATATCGGCTATTTGACCAACAATACTAGACATAATTGCTCCGTGTTTGTACACCATTTACACATTTAGGCACTGTCCAGACACTCTATAGTACCATTATGTGTTTGCCTTTTGGGTGTAAGTTTAATCATAGTAGACTGTAGCACTGTTTACTGAACGTTCACGCTTAATTTAGCTCACACAGAAACATAATAGAACAGACAATATGTGTATTAATTCCATTTAATCAGGCATGAACAAGTTCTTGCCTCCGCATGTAGATTCTAGAGCCACCATGTTTACCCAGAAGCTGCGTAATCATTTGATACAATCTGATTTGATTCACCTAGAGTTAGATTAATATCGCCAATAATAACGTTTTGTTTGCCCCCCCCCCCCCCCCCCACCCACATCCCATTGACATTTGATGCTTTCTTTGGGTCAACTTTCGGACAACGCCAGAAAATAGAGCACATCATCGCCTTTACAAACACCCTAGCATGCTTAGCTAACGGTTAATAGATACTATGTTGTTAACGACAAAACTATTTGCTTTAATCAGACAACATTCCATAATTTACTGTCCGTATAAATAAAAACCTAAGTTTATGTACGCTTTGCTCTTAGTCTTGTAGGTTTTACTGTTGTCATTTAGAGGAGAGTGATAACATGTTTAGACAAGTTCGGTTCTATTTCTTCTATACTCCAGAAATGTTTGTGTGTATCAATGCTAGACCGAAAACATACGTATTTATTTACTCTGTGATCAAATCAATATTCTGTATTTGGAGGAACCCATTTATTTCAATATGGTCAAATTAATTGGTCGCTAATTGCGGAGACAGATCGCATCAGTGCTTGATAAGGATTGGAAAGGACATTACTACACTATAAACAACTTCTCCATATGCAAATGAGAGAAAAAAACTCAGCCAAAACACAAACACTGGTAGAACATACAGATGGTTTGCGTCATAGTAAAAGAGGACTTTCTTTAAAAGAAACATAACATGTTAGGTGCGCGTAATGTTAAATCGACTCCCGTCTAAGCGACATAAGATACAAATACTATTGTTCTATATATTTATACATATACATTATCGAGCATCTTTGACATTCGAACATTCAAATAAAGTATAATGTGATTCTGGTAAGATGGTGATTGAAATGATTGCCGCATTCTATAATCCTAGTTAGGACTAAACATACGAACAGACGATAAAGTACACGTATACTACTACCGTAACAGTTCTAATAACAGTTGGGACATTTTAATCACGTGTTTGTTTATAGTCGATTGAATTACGATTATGCCATAAGAGTTATCATCTTTGCCAGTTTATCATGTAAAATACAACCTCACGCAATTATAAAGGGTATCCATGAACACTTCATCCGACACCATACAGTTGTAATAAAGACTCAATTCAGCAAACGCACATGTTCTATTATATCATACACATTGTCATCCACATGTACTACTATCACCATTAAGGCACATAAGCGACTGGCCGAGTGGACATTATTATCTGCAATTAATTAATATTTCATGTAAATGTGCCTTACTTGGGTAAATGCGTTAGCCGCGAAAGTGCCAATACGTATTTCCTGCTCGTTAATTTGCCAAGAAAATATCGACCGTTGATTGTCAGTTTCATATCATAATCGAAGATGCCAAAATCAATAAACACAAGTTCATGTATAACCATTAAGGACATTGGGCTTTAGGGAACATGTACCGTAGTATCGAAACGTAATCCAAACCCATGTTCCATCGTGCCCTTCCTAGTCTATAAAAATAAACGTCCGCACGTGTACCTTTAAAACACCCTGTAAGTTGTGAGACGTGTACAAAAAAATTACATTGTGTTTAACGTAATGCCTAAAAATAACAAATTTCTAAAATAGCCTCAAGGAAATATATGTTTTTCTTTTCATTTTTGTTATCGTAAAGAGGTTTAGGCTACCACGTACACTGTATTCCTAACGACGTCTTATATTGGGTTTATTAATGTATCTATTCTTCCAGTATACTACACTTCCTGTATCAACCAGATTCACATTACCTTCATTTAAAAAAGGAACTTTGTAGTATCATTGCAAATGGGAAAATATCGTAATCCTATGTAATGACGTTGTAGGAGAAGAATGGGTAGACGACCTTGTGATACAGTCTTTGTGGTTTTCTGGAGTCTGAAACCTACAACTTACCTATTGACTTGTTAACAATGAATCCTATTATAGGAGATGATCTCATTAATTGCTAAGAAGGGTTACACTTTATATCTAGCCATTCACGATACATGATGCCTATTTTGTAATTGACTGTGTAATGTTGTGTCCGCGGCGTGCCAAGCCGTCAGATGAAGACGTTGATTCAAGAAGCGATATGAAAGATGGTCCAAAGATGGGATTAGCCAGTCGCCGTGTAGAGATACAAATATAGAAGAAGTTATTTGCATCGCGTTTTCAAATGATTACCGCAAATAGCTGAGAAAACTTTAAATGAACACAAACAGATCACGTATTTACGACTTGTTTATAGAGGTGTTTAATCTAATCGAATGCCATAAACCAGTCATCAAGTGGAACATTTGATGTCGTAAATACACCAAACTGGTTTATGGGAGAATGGTATTCATGACGGTTCGCACATCTTGGCTTACTTAGAGAAGAGCAAATACAACAACGAGATATGTGGGAAAGAGATCCTAAAGCCAATGAATTGCGTGTTTGATGGAACGCCTTGCATCACCATGTTAATATCTTCCCATGACTTTCTACGTGCACATACGAGTTCCACGAATGATTTCAATCGAAAAACACTATTTCTGATTCGATTTGAAGAAAGATTAACATTCGTCTTGAAAAACCTAAACGTGTTGTTAAACACGAAAACAACCTTCTTAAATACTAGAGTCAAGTTTTGAAATCTTAAGACACAGTCATTATGGCTCAATCAGGAGTGGGAGTGTATGTAAAGAAGTGTCTGTTAAAGAAAGTAAACATAGAACATGGGGTGGGGGTGAGGCTGATCTTTGTCTCAGCGCCGGGTAGCTATATATAACAAATGAAACTAAATACGCCTTATCATCCAATTACAATAGCAATGTTACTATAAAGATATCACATTGGTTAATTAGTAAATGTACTAAGCATACGTGTACGGTATGGTGCATTCCGATATGTTAATGTTTAATGTTGATTACAATTACTTCGACTACGTATGATGCCCATATATAATCAACGGTAGTTGGCGTTTAGTTAAATAACGGGCATGTCTGGGGATCCATCTCTACCAATGTAAGCACTAGTTCGAAATAATTACTGCGAAAAGCCAAATGCATTTGTAATTACTCCGGGTACATGATTTCATTGGATTATTAATCGATGTTAAATAAACCTTAGGTTATTATGTTGTGCAGAATTAAAATAACGAGGCTTTTGTTTTGACAGATGCTATTATACCATGAGCGGTTATAACGACAATTGGCCGAAATATGACACAGGTGCGCGTTGACATTGTTCAATATTCCAGGCTTATTCTTAAACAATGGACATATTCAACCGTGATTTATTTCACCCTAAAGATTTGTGTTTGCATTGTGGGCATTCGATCATATTGCGGCTTGTTCTTGTTAGTAAACTGAAACTACGTGTCAGGTAACTTACTCAGATCAATGAGAACTGAATACTGAATAGTGAGGAAACTAGATTGTTAAACATGTACGGTGTAGACCAAAATTGGCTTTGTTAAATTCACATTGTTGTGTTTGCATTATAGACCTTGTGACAGAAGAAGTACACGCGTCAAAGTACTGTTGTCGTCGTGTGGGCACTCACCCTTCGTTGCGAGTACATCATCTACATGTGTGTTATATTGAGACTCATTTCCTGTTGTCGAACGGATCGGGCGTGCGCCTTTCTTTTATCTTTTGTGTGTGCTTTGGACGACAATTAAGATGAAAGACAGCTTTGGTTCGTTATCGGGGTCACATTTAGATACACACTCGTATTTAGTTTTAAATATGGGGTCAAATGTCAGCACAACACCCAAACACTCCTATTGATTAAAGAGAAAGTTTGGTTTTGACAGTTTTCACAAATAAAACATCTCTAACAATCATATGTCAGTATTGTGTTCGTATGATTCTATGTCATTATATAACATGTTACCGTAATTGTAGTGCAATCTTAGCACGAACAAGGTTGTGTAACTGTTTTTAATCGTGTAAACAAAACACCAGAAGCTAGAGTTGACACGTTGGTCGGCGCCTGGTTGACGTGAATATGTTGTACACTGTGCCAGATAATTTCCGCTGTGGTTCTAGATCATATTACATTGTTACAAATAAAGACTACATTTGCAGATCGGCAGAGTTTGTGTTTTTCTAATGTTTTCATACTGGGTCATTTTTGTTCAACAATGCCTATTTATACATTTCCGTATTGCAGCAATTATTCCTCATTAATGATACATGTTTGTGGTAAAAGTAACAAAGATTTGATCAAATGTTTCACGTTGTCATCGTAACACGTGGTCATGGCATTTTTGTCATTTTCCAAAACTGTGATCTAGTTTTAAATCGTCTTTTTACATTTTACTTACTTTTCCAAAATCAATTAATTAATCAATTAAGAAACAACCTGATTATTCTGAAATTTGGCTTCATTTACAGCTTCATGTCATCTAAATTCTTTAAACAAGTAACAACACAATGTAATGCTTTGTTAAAATAAAGGGCACTACACCTTTCTTCATTATACGTGTAACATTGAGTTTTATTTAGTAATTATAACAAGAGTGACTGAAGGAAGTTGACCTTACCTCCGTAACATGCGTGTATTGCCCATTTGCCTCTGCATCGAAAACCTGAAATAAAAGAAAGTATATGTAAATATTTATATTCCAAAACAATGTAGCTAAACTCTTCAAAGAGCCTACTCTTAGTATATGATTCGGTTATATGTTGCTTTCGTTTGGTTTGTATTGTTTTATTGTGTTGTTTTGTTTATTTTTTAAATCGGGTAACATACATACAAAGCCACATAAATAGAAATAAGTCAGTATATAGTGTTCAAGGACAATCATACACGGAAATGCCCTTCCCACTATTTACGGATAAAATCAGAGGAAAGGGATACACAGAGATATGAAGAAGACTTGAGTACACAGTTACTGTATGTATAACCATAACTGGGAAAACAAATGGTTGAAAGTCGGGTCAAACAGACCTATCTTCATGACGATAGATAGCCAAATAACCCAGTGTGGTCTGTTAGAATTGTTGAATTGTTTGAAGAATGGCGAAATATGATGTATAAGCATAGATATGCTACAGATGAGTTAATGAACTTACGGGCAATGTTTTTACAAGACGACGGTTCATTTCCTGAATGTAGGATATGTTTTATTCCAACAAATTACATGGGCATGTGGCGATGCTAGAACGTATGTGCTCACATTTTGCTGGATCGGATAATGACTTTGATGGCAGTTCTTAACCACCCATACTGGTTCAATGCTACGGTGTCTTGATATGAGTGCCAATGTGTATAGTTAGTAGGAACATGAATTATAAATTACAGCTCGATAAACATGGAGATATAGGCATATAGGCATATAGTTTGGGATTGTCTTATAGAGAAATGCATGTTCTTGGTTTATGACATTGGCTTACACAAATATCACCGTCTCCTTTGGTGACAAAATGACTGCTCTCACACCCAATTACAGTAATTACATCGAGTGTAATGAACCTAGGGCAAATGCTACTTTGGAATCCTGTAATTATTTACCACCTTTGGGAGAAATATATAAGCAATCTATCCCCAACTAAATGTATGAACGTATTATAGATAGTGTTCAATAGTTCAAACTTGTTTGTTCAACAATCCATTTACGTTGTGTTTCCCTTTAATTTAGGCTATACAACCATACGTGTTAGACTTACACCGAATGGCAATGGAAAAGGAACACACACGTTTTAAAACGCAAAACGCTATATGGCTTCCGTCCTATGAGATGAAGTAACGAAATGATGCGATTATTGTTTGTTTGACAATTACATATTGGAAGTTGAGTAATGTGTTTATTCACATCAATTTGTTCAAGCCTATTTTTTAACTACAACAAACGATGTAAGTATTTCATTATCCCCTTACTTTTATTATTACTATCCTTTTCAGTGGATGTTTGTCTTGGCTTTGTTTGAATTCAAGAGAGAGTAACGTCACTTGATTAGGTTTTTCAAGTTAATCTCGTTGAATTCTTTTGACTACAGCAACACAGATCTAGGTTTTTCTTATATTCACTGTTACGGGATTTGGCTTGATGTTGGTTGTTTTTACGAGAGGCAGTGTAAAGCATAGTGTTTTCTCTGCAATATCATGTCACGTGCAGGGTAAAACAGTTTTGCACTGATTGTGTGGCTGTCTAAAGGCGCTCTGAGACCCATTGATATCAATAAATACATCTAAACGTCGTAGAAACAGATACAGACAGTCTCACAAGAGCAACAATGCAGTGTGAATTAAGGACCCCTAGAACTCATTTACTATCCCCGACTGTGTGATTTGATTTTTGTGAACATTTAATGAGTACAACCATGCATCAAACCGTCACCATGACATTATATATCTCCTAATGTTTGGTTCTTCTGTCGAATCACAAAGGAAATGTGTAAAACGGTAAATTCTACTTTTCTCGATTTATTTTTTTTTCGAAAAAAAAACTAAACAATATAAACATAATTACTTTGTCTAGGGATTTGACCCATTCTGTGAAAGACATTAAAGGGTACAACTTGTAATCACAAAAGGATCCTAAAATGGGAGCAAAAGGGCATTCGTACATTAAGATGTCAGACTAATTTATTTATCGTAGCAATAAAATTTTAAATTGAATTATTGTAAAACTGCTTCTAGATCGGACATTTCTTTTTGTTTCCGAATGTATTTAAACTCAGTGAGATTAAACAGTGTAGAATTACCAGTCTTATATACCAAACAATGATACATTTCTTGCAAAGATTTTAATCATATGTTTGTCATAAAAGTTCGCTGTTACACATTTCACCTGTTTACAATTTCTATCTTCGGAATGTATATTGTTAAATGAGATAATGAGTATACACGAATTAAAAAAATCTCTTTTAAAATGATCACGTAAGGAAGAAATTAATTACTAGTTTAGAGGCAAATATTCTGGTATTTGATTCGACAGTTGGAATTTGAAGAGTGAAACTGTGTTGTTTTTTATACAAACAGAGACATAAACCCATTTTAGTTATTTATCAGATATCTGAATCTTGCTGAATCAGCTGTCAGGTGAATACTCGTTTGATTACAGAGGTGTTTCTGTTCGTAAGCTGTTATGTTGCTGTGTTACAACATACGAGTATAACATGTAAATCCGTCGAGTCAACAACCCTAGAAACATGTTCCTTAAATCACAATGGACGCAGAAACAGTGGCACTATCACGAAAGCAAGTCAGCCGGTTTCATCGTTATTTCTAGTCCCTTGTGTTATACAACGTGTTGAGTTGGTGATGTAATTCTGCTTTTAGTAAATGAGCATCTCTTAGTTGTAATTAATCTGCAGACAATGAATAAGGCGAATTTGTTGTTAAAATTGAAGATCAAACGAACTACATGATGTAAACATACTATGGTGGGCTATGTGGGCTATGTGAACACTGCGGGTGAGCTTTGTTTACTAGTAACTCTACGACCATACACGCAATATAATTTCGGTTATTAACTAGATTATGCAACTTGATGTAATTAAATGTATCAGTTTTGAATAGATTGGATGGACATGCTTTGGTTTTCACTTCCCTTCAAAAGGCACCCGCAGTTTCATTTTTAACGTAACAACTCCAACTCAGATGGGAAAGCTATTCCAAAAAATGATATACTAAAACGTTTGTCCCTTCCTTGTAGTTAAAATTAAATAAGAGCCACTTTTATTAAGCCTGATAAGTGATACATTTAGTAAGGCTTACTTGCATATATAGATACATGCAATGATGCTTTAACACACATAGAGATAGTTAAAGAACAGCTTAATTACATATACTACACATGTGTATACGTGAAATAAGGCTGAACTAAATATATAAATAGTGAAAAAGGGCTAAAAAGTGTATATATAGAGATACGTGAAACAAGGTCGACATATATAATATTATATAATGAACCTTGAATTTTATTCGCTAGATTTTGTTCGTGTCATCTTTAATCAGACTGTATTTTGTTTCTCGGTTATGCGGGTTAGTTATTCCAGATTTCCCATCATTTGACAAGGATCAATATGGTTGAATTAAACGTAATCAAAAGATCAAGTGCTGCAGTTAACGCAAATAGCAAAGTCAAACAGCATCAGACACTTGTGTGGAACCAGAGACGACGTAGCAACAGGAAATACCATGTGTGCGTGGAAATAAGCAGTCCTTGGTAAACATTGCAGTGTACGTCGGGAGACAATGGTAACATACTACGTCACGAAAACCAGATGGTGTTCATAGTTTGTATTTTAACCTTGTAAGAAGAGGTTAGAGAATTAATCTTCACTAGTTCACAGCCTGCTCCTTAGTGCTTACCCTGTAAGACGGGTACTTTTGTATAATTATTGTATTGTACGTTCGTATTTGATATCCACGTGCTCTAACACTGTGGTTATCTACATATATATGTATCTATATACGTATGTATAATTTCATAAATGTAAATGTCGATGTATAAACTAAATATGTAATGCGTTTGTATGTTTGCTCGCCTGATTTAGAGGAAATAAAGAAAAATCAGGACAGAGTTGTATAGCAAGTTTAAAGTAAATAAAGTGGTTAATTATATATATGCAGGTGTGTCTACATATATCAATGACTTTTAATAATTTACTTGAATAATCGCGAGCAAATTAGTATGCTTATTTAACAGTACATTACACAGAGCCCGAATGAGTGAATGAAGTACTATAGTGGTGTGTCGAGTCAGTGTACATATAGGTGAACACTCGTCTATCAGCTGCCGTCCTGTTAATTGAGAGCCCGGGACACCTGTAGCACACCTGTATCTCCTTATGGGGCTTATTTATTCGTTCACATGAAAACACAATTTCCGGACGTATGCAAATATGTAGATGAAATGATTATTCTGACCAGCGCCGTTGGGAAAACATATTGGATTCTACCCTGTTATACGCGTATTCTGCAAATGCATATATTAGTTGGGGCAATAATTTAATAGTGATTTGAGGTAAATGTTTGTTTTATGTCGGCTCGGTGACATTTTCGGATTGTAATAGGACTAACTGCAGTTCGTATTCACCATTGATTCACGTGACAGATGAGAGGGAACTGCCAATTATACCATCCCAGTAACATGATGACGGGTGTGCTTTTGTTGTTATTGTTGCTGTTTTTACGTGTTTTTTTTATATTTAAAACATCAATGACGTCGACATTTTCTATGTTTATGGCGTTGTTGTGTTAAGTGTCATTGTCGTTTTTGTTGACGATGATGATATTATTTCGTTGTTATTTACTTTAATTTATTATATTTAACTGACCATAGATTGCCACATATTTTGTTCCGTGTCAAACATACTGTTTAAATGAAAGTTCTAACCAAATAGTAAGAGCGTATTTACATTGTGCTTTATCGCCATGACCCAAACATACACAATATAGGCAAGCTCGTTGTGCATTTGCAGTTCCACATAGTACGAAGTAGCTTATAAGGTCAGCAGACTTAGCGCCGCTGCACTTCTCATCATAATGTCTACCTAGCTAATGACTTTCATCCTATACACATTTCAGGGTGTCTCCGTTACTTAAACCATTCCTTCAATCCTAATACAGACGCGCCGTATGTACGTGTTGACAGCATTTTACTCCAATTACTGCACACCTTAAAGCTCTTAATTATGCAATTTACTTAATGATCGGCGCATACATTCAGGATACGTACTTGACTTAATGTCATTGACTAAAGTTTACGTTATACTGGTTATATTGCTGTTTACAAGTGTTACTTCATGATATAATAGTAGGTCGCATGTTGGTCAGTTCATCACTACATTTACAAGGTTATTACAATGAGCAAGCAGAACCAATTTATATATAAGCGTATGTCTTTAAACAAAAACATGATATTCTTCTCCCATTGACAAAACGTTTTATCCCGAAAAATAACACAATTCTTCGTGTTAGCAGTTATATGGTTTAGATGTTAGCCGGTGTTAACTATTCTTTTTTAACGTGAAGAGTTAACAATTTATTCGAAAAGTAAATTATCGCATGTGCTCATAGTACACAGTATATAAACAGTTTGGTGACACCGCCTTTAACTACCATAACACAGTAATACACACGCACGTTGCACTCTCTAACGAGAATAAAACAAAAGTAAGCATTTTACAAAGATGACGTGTGTTAAGCTTTGATATTGCCAACATCATTCTGATTAACTGATCATTTTCTATTCAATTTGCTCAATTGTCAAACCAACACTTTGACCATGTTCACGTGTATCATGAGTTCAATGACATGAGACTTCAATATGGTAATACTATATGAAATGTTCTGCTTGTGCATAATGAATCACGTATATTAGTCACAACAATCAAATACATTAAATTGTGTCATCACATATATAACCTTGTTTTCAGTATAGCCATAAGGACTATCTTTTTATTGCATGCGTTGAATACAAGTATTATAATACAAATCAAAATGACCTTACACTCGCTCTCATGTTGATATAAACTTAAATAAAACTCGTCCAACAAACGTTAAAAAGCTCGTCGGAAAGTTATTCTACTAACTTTTCTCAGTTTAACAAACGCATATATTAACGTAGAACGCGTGTAAGATCTTGTATACAGAAACAAAATTCTACGTTTTATCCTACTTAACATACACGCACAATTCCATGAGTGTGGACACTTTAAAACTTATCAATATGTTGTTATACGTAACGTGTAACCTTCTATAAACCCTAGTTCAAACACGTTCTTTTTTAAATACCAAGGACCCGTTATCAGGTATTCGTACAGGCATGACTTCTGGACAGTTAGTATTTTCATTTATATAAACTGTATACGAACCTTAAATATAGATTGTTCTTGAAAAAGTTAATAATATAATAGCAAAACTAAATAAATGTACAACTAAGCAGTTTTTAATTGTACGTGTACATTTTGCTATGGATATCTAAATACAATGAACGTTAAGCTACGGTTTGCACACAAAATGCCGAGTACATAGAGCGTTGGTTCAACTACAGTTCATACAATTCATTTGGTAAAACAAAAACTTAGCAATACGCGACTTTTCACTTGCAATTGAAATAAATGTGGTTGGTCTAGACTATAGCGTGCTATAAATATATGTATACACTCTTTAAACATTTTGCCGAAAGCAATTGAAGAAATGTTATATTGCAATTAAATGTACCACTAACCGATGCTCCATTAAAGTGCTTCATCGCCGAACACAAAATAATATACAACGCCGCGGTCATAGCTCACAATTAAATTAAAGGTGTTGCTTATTTTCATTATCGCATCCAACTATAAATGTTTCTTACAAACGTTCTTCTCATTGACCTCACTTAACACACACATTTTCTTTAAGTACGATCGTTTTGTATGTTAAAGTTCGATAAAACTATGCACGATCCATTATATTACATTTGTTTCTATTTTAATGGCAAAGCATAACTTTGTTAATGCATAATGGATAATATACATTAAGCATTGTTTCCCGTCTTATTGAAATAAAATTAAATAAAGTAAAGCTTGTTGACCAGTCATTCAACTCACCTCATGTATATTGAAATATAACCGAAGTTAAACACAATGCAAACATAACTTCAATTGATAGTTCAAACAAACAACAAACACACGCACATCAAACACTTACCGTAAACTGTTGAAAGTGTACTGGAGATGTATACGAACGTTGTAAATGCGAGAAATGCACAGGCTGTTGTTTGCATCGTGAATAGAACTTAGTTGCACGAAACAAAATATAAAATATAATCTAAAGTTAAATCCTGATAAAAGAAATCCAAAGAGTTTAAATTTTGCCTATTATTCCAGTGTCTGTTTATAAGGTTCCAAGTAATTTCTGTTTAGTCCAGTGAGCGTGTATGTCCTTTCAGATCGTAAGCTGTTTTATCACTGAGTCCGTTACTGCAAATTCAACCTTAAAGTAAGCCCAACAGCAACCAATGCTTTTAAGGATAGTTAGCCAGGCTTACGCTACCAAGACCAGTGATGACGTCATACAGGAAGGCTTCGCTGGATCAACTTAGTGTGTGCTTTTTTCAAATGCTCTCTAACAAACACAGATAGTATTGTGGTCAATTATCGGGTGCTAATCTGGCTTTATTAGTGAGTAGGTAGTAGAATGAAGCCCACTCCAACTAATATACCAATTACACACTTGCTATTAGTAAAAGTATACTTAGAACAGAGTTTTGCCTTCAGGAAAACTATTGGAAAAAGAGGAGACTGGACTCGCGCTGATGAGAAACAGTGCTCGCTTCACGGGGTATAGTAGTAGGACATAAACGCTACCAAATGTGTATTTAGAAACTATCAAATCTTGTATCCCCCAACGATCAATCACTATTGGCAGGTTTTCATATTAACTATGCCCATCCTGGTGGTGTATGGAGCCGGTGTAGAGGCGATAGGCTACAAAACAACTCATCAGTGACGCAGAACAACACACCAACACCGACGTTCTGATCCGTGGTTTGGAATGGATGTGCCGTCGTGGCAGCCACTATAAAAGCGATGGTACTTATGGTGGAAAATTAAAACCATCGACTTGTTCAGAAACAGTGTCTATACGAAGATGGTCATGGTCATGCACAGAGTCAATAAGAAACAAATTGGTAGGATGGAACGTCAATACATGGGTGATTCATAAATCCTGGATGGTCAATACATGAATTGGATGAAATTTTTTCATGAGCAGAAACACCATATCCGAACTACATTGAAAAAAGACGGTAGTTTCCGCTTGATGTTGTATACCTGCTTCGTCCTACAAGATAAAGGAAATAACTTAGTGACCTGTTCGTCAGCTTTAAAAAGCACAATGCTTCTTTTATCTAGACGAGTGAGAATACATTTAAGATATACAATGTACGACGTTCGTATGTAGGATTAAAAACGTGTACTTCCTTTGTATTTTGCTTTGGCCTAAACCTGTTAAATAAAGATACGTGTTACATGGTGTCGCTTATTTACAGATTAATATTGGTACAATCATTACGAACAATTCGAACTGAGTTGTCACGTACAAATAATGGTGTGACATCATACGGGATAGCTTATTCTTTAAAAGAGTTGAATGCAGAAATGGACCTTATTTTCAATGTCATAATTCATGATATATACGTCTTGATTTTAAATATAACTAAATGGCGACACCTTGTTAGGATAACAGGACGAGATATTATTATCTGTTATATCCATGTGACCAGCTGGCTTCTTTGTAAATATTAGGATTCAGTGGGGTTGATGCTCTGTCATTAATCCACGCCTCACCATGCTGACATATCTCTACTAACACGTATAAAGCGTCCGTGAATCATACCAATGTTGGGTGTACCCTATTCCAAATACTCTACCATTGAGAAGTTGGTCAAATAAATGTATAACCCACATTACCAAATATGTGTATCTCAGCTGTTGATTCGATTCGCAACTCAAAGACCTATCACATGAGAGTTGAACGATTTAGAACTACAAGTATCTGGCTCTGCAAAATTAAACATCGGAATGAAAATCTTAAAATGGCGACGTATTGGTTTTTAAATTAGCAAAACTCAATTTTCAATCAAGAAGTGGAAATACAACGTTCCTTCTCTTTACTGTGTTCCTCGATAGGAATAAATGAGTATTTTATTCTATTATCTAGACATGACATTTGCATTAGAAGAACTGTTCACCGCTCTTCCAATAATGAACTTAATTATTCCAGTATGCTGCAACATATGTACAAAAAACACTTGTAAGTTCTTGGGACTTATTCACAAGCAAATAACTGTCAACATTTTTTGAAATCTGAAAAATTGTGCTTGAGCTCTCCCAGTTGTTTTGTTGAAGTTGTATTTCGTTAGCTAGTTACATACTTATTTATTGTTTTAAACTTTACTATCTAAAGGACGCCGCTTTGAAAGAGAAGTAAATTTCCTCTGTGTTTGTATGCATTTAAAGAATTGCTATGTTTGTATGCCTTTGCAGAACTGATATGTATGTATGCCTTCAAATTATTACTTTGTTGGTATGTCTTCAAGTGATTTATACGTAGTTATGCCTTTACAAAGTTCTGTTTGCATGGCCTCAAACAGATTGATACGTGTGCATTCCTTTAAATTAGTAACTATAGTGAATTCCAAACGAAACTCCACACTATTATTATTTTCTATTTCCAGTGTCAATGTTAATGTGTTTTGATTAAAATTTCACATGTCAATAACATGGCCACTGGAGTATACCGTACACTCATGTCAGGTCGATTTGCAACAGGCGTACTGGCAAGTAACCTGCAGCAGCGTTATAATGTGACTGGTACCATTTTGTACTGCCTTAGAGCCGGTAGAATCAATGTAACGACAGTTGGACAATATCAGCAAAGGGCGTTAACACACAGACGTCGACGCTTCAACGCATCGAAAGTACGGTGATTGAATACGGCATATCATCGTTAACTGTATCGAGACGTTAACGTACCGGTCCGGCATCAATCAGACCAATGCAACCATACGTTTGACACGTTCTTAATAGAGCAAAATTGACCCCACCGGTCGTCTGGGCGCGACGTCGTCGTCACTAACGCGTGTCCAGTGACCCAGAGTGATGTTTTATGAGCATATTTTGACATTGGTTGGGCTAAATGTGTGGATAAATTACGAAATTACCAATGTCCGTGATCTTACAGCCCTTATCCATGAATTGAACGCTATCCCGAATGACGTCATCAGGCGTTATCCTAGGTCCTTGCGATCTAGTTTTCACCCTACATCATAGGAAAGCTGTTCAAAACAGCTATTAACGACTTTGGAGCTATGGTTACAAACAACTTTTCATCAAGAATATTAGCACATGCAAATTGGTATCTTTGTGATTTTCAATTACGTCACACGTACCACTTGGCTTATAAAGAAATAGGTTTTCCGGAAGTTTCAGCAACAAAATAGTCTTTGCAAAAAAGTTAAGTCAATGTCTTCCAAACATGTTGGTACCAAAATTTGGTACTGATTTTTAAAAAAAATATAGGTAAAACAATAAAATGTTAAAGTGTGAAGTTTCAGTATACATGTATATATGTAGGCCTTAAATGATTGATATGTTTGTTCTTTTTCGATCGATCTTTTTGGTCAATGAAATCTGACTATATTTCAAACGCGTACCATAGAGACAACACAGGACAAGAGCTTTATTCTAAATACAAACATTACCAAATGACCCACATAATATCTTGCTCTAATCCTATAAAACGAACATTCTTTACAACTGTTCTCGTATACGTTGTCAATAGAATGCAAACAATTATTTGGATGATCGACTGACAAATCTGTTTGTTTTTCTTTCTCTTGGAAATAGTATAAACAAGGGATGTATGTACCTTTTATCGAGTATCGGACTACAGTTGATTGACCTATTTATTAGACAAGTATTTACACTAGATCACTTTTTACGGTCATATCAGACGTAATAACCAATTAACCGATCTTCATATAAATCAAGAAACATTAAAGAAAACTCTTAACGATAACTTTTGCAGCCGCGTGTATTTACACTAATGATCAAATAAGTGTCAACTAATTCCCCAAGTAGTA
>ENA-OREC01000311-OREC01000311.1-marine-metagenome-genome-assembly--contig:-NODE-311-length-17204-cov-13.721142_pt1 | contig 17204 bp, 17 predicted proteins | sample MGYA00248626_ERZ508543 | MGnify/ENA primary metagenome ERZ508543 (study PRJEB26211, sample SAMN05518279) | marine metagenome | isolation source: Puget Sound, Washington, USA | host: Bankia setacea...
TCTGGATCTCACTTTGAGTGTTATTACTTATAACTTAATGTTACACGTTCTATCTATTTTGTAATACATGTATGTATCTTCTCTTTATCAATATATATATATTCTATGTTAAAAACAAAACAAGTGACTGATAAGCCTAGAGTAGGCTGGGTATGTGTATAGTTTGTTAACAAAATTTGAAATTTATATATATATGAAATGTGTTACCTGTCACTATAATAAAAATATGAATAAAATAAAAATAAAATAAGGGATATAACAACATACATAACAAGGGATATAACAACATACATAACAAGGAAGATAACAACATACATAACAAGGGATATAACAACATACATAACAAGGGATATAACAACATACATAACAAGGGATATAACTGCTGAATTACTCCAAACGTACATAGAAGGAGACAAGCCAGATTAAATATTCCGAAAAATAGTAGGAACATGCAGCAGTAAGTAATTATATCATTTTTTGATAATGAGCCCGATTCCCCATTTTCGAAATTTGAAGTTTGTAAGAGTTTGCTCCCTTGTTGGTAGTTTTTTTTCTACAATATGTATACAATGTATATATAAAGTGAAACAGATCGTATTTTGGTTTGTCTTTAATGTCAAGGACAATACTATATTTCCATGTTTACACAATATTAAGACTTTCCTATAACATATAGAAATGCGTCAGTGCTTTGTCAATCAGAATGCGCATGTCTACATGAAACAGTAAACATTGTAGTTGTCTTTGTTAGAAGTAATGGAAATACCTACCTAAAGGGGAGAGCACTCATTCAAATGTACAGAGTTGTCCCTATAAAGAAAAGAGGGAATTGCGGTCGATATGATTAATTAATCTTCAGAATTATTCTCAACAGTCAAAGAACATAGTATATTTAAAAACATCACTAAACAAAAATATATTCAATGGTGTTGCTTTCTTGTTGAAGTTGGTAAAATATTGTTTTAAGTGTTTGCTTTATAACTAGAGAAATTCTATTCCTTGTATTTCTGAGAAGATAAATATTAAAACATTTGACAGTTGTACATGTGTTTTGTATTTGGTATCACATCTTCAAACATATATTACACTCTACCATTTATTTGTAAGTATCTATTCATATTCATACAAAGAGTGATAAGTCCAAACACTTTCTTATCCAAATAAAAAAGGGGAAAATAAATAAATAAACAGAACAACACAAGCTTGATATAGAAGTGATATTAAATAAATCAAATACCCATACAGAAAACAACCAACAGAAGAAGGCTGAATATCACAGATAAGCCTTTGGTTGTGTCAGAGAGAAAAACATGTTGTATAAAATCAATCAATTCACACGTATACCTGTTTTAACATTATTATACTTCTTGATGGTCTGCCTGTATTCACCATGGTAACAATTCCAGTGATTCTTGCAAACAATTCATTTAGTCAGTACTATAGTTACTTCCCCTGACTCAAATAACTGACCAATGGAAAAACAGGATCAACGAAATCTAAATAACTTAAGTAGTTACATGATTGTTGGTATAATTAAATTCACAGCAAAGCTTCTATAACATAACTTGGAAATGAAATGGTCGCTTAAGTGCCCAATTACCAGATAAAGTAATACTTAAAATGGCAGGGTGTAGAAGTTCAGAGCCTACAGTGCTTTGATTGATGTAAAGACCCCTTGCAATTAAGGTCTTCTTATACAGTTTAAAGGTTTTATACAGAATAATCACTCTGGCCTCAATAGCGTCTTCACAGAGTTTTTCAGAGTTTAGGTGAGCATTGGTTTGCCACACTTGTTAACCGTCTTAGACACCATAATAATAGGCTAGTGTCAGTTTCATAGTTGACACAAATACGTCTATTTCAATGGCGACTGTAGTAGAATGTCTGGTATAACCTTATGAACATGTGATCAATTTATCTTAACCAAGGTGCTGTTTCATTAAAGTGTCCTAGGACAGATATCTTGCCTAGGTAGATAAACTGACCAAAGGTAGAACAGCGTACCAGACATAGGTACAATTAGTTTACCTAGGACTATTGAAAACAAAGCCTCATAATAAACGGTTAAAAAAGAAAAATTATCAACACAACCCTTAGCAATAAATACTACATGTAGGCAATACAATTTTACCGGACTCATTCATTTCACAACTTCACTGCTTTACAGAAACAACTGTTTGTCCAATGGAATTAAATATTCAACAATGAAATGCTAAATATCATAACAGTACTTGTTTCATTGAATTTTCATTGCATATACACTAAAAGAAATCATTACACAACTTTTTTCAAAACACATATACATAAGTAGTCCCCTCTCAAAGTTAACATTGCTTCTAATATCTTTAACTCAAACATATTCATTGGATATTGATTCTCTTGAGAAAGATTCGTCAGCTGAGCCGCACATTTAAATGTCAGGTAATAGTATGTGAAATAGTATGTGTATAGAACTTTGCGCTTCATGATTTAACATGCCACTATAGTCATGATCCACTAATATTAGGCTAAACAAAAAATTTCGTTTCATAACAATTTGCTTCAGTTTATTGCTGCCCTACAGTGGGAGCTTTACTTTGAAGAATCTTTCGTAGATCTTCAGTTTCCAGGCCTGACACATTGAATGGCACCTTCTTCCACTTGGTATACATATCCTGTCGGCCATTTATGTCCTTTACCAGAAAATTTTCTATTTTTGGAACTGGAAAGTCCATCCCTTTATAAATACAGATGACCCCAAGATTACGCCCACAGCCCTTGCAGACCATCTTTCCACAGAACTGGGTCGTCTGGTCAATCACTTGGCTTGTCTGTCTGTCTGTGAAGTCAACACGTTGATCCAATGTTTCATCTATTATCACATGATGTGCCATTTCAATTTTCTTGACATCCTCAGACACACAGATATAGTGATCACAGCTAAGGCAATGTAGGGTGAACTGGCCAACTCGTAAGGTACGTCGCTTCTGTCCAAGGGTGCTGATCTGTCGGTCGAGGCTAGCTCTATCCTGGATGTCCTTAATCTCTCTCTCAAACAGTTTGGGATTCTGTCTCACATATTCCTGCAATCAGATAAAATAAAGTCATTGAAACTGCTATTATAGATATTCCTTACAAGAATGCCAAACTGATACAAAATACGCTCGTCAAAGGTAACGCTAACATTTTTGGAAGCAGGATTTTCCAACTCATTGAGTTCTTGAACAATCGTGGTTGGCTTGTAAGACAAGAATCAGTAAAAATGGTGGACAATTCAAGTGCTGTAAGTCAGGAGCAACAATTTACCTGGTTATCTATCTTGGGCGAGAATTTATGTGTGTAAGCATTATGACCAAGTTGCATGAGATTTTGAAGAAAACTGTTTGACCTAGAGCGCGGAGTCCCAATTCAAGAGTCCCTGGGGCAATTTAGTTGGTTATCGAGCTTGGGAGAGATTAGGCCTTATAGCATTGTGACCACCTCCCCCATCAGACCGCCTGTTACAGGTGTTCACAAAATACGAATTATAATTTGAAAAATGGGCGTATAAAAAGACAAAGTAACAAACAATGCGATTATTACCAACACAATTAGTAAGAGTTACAAATGTTCAGTTCCCTTAAAGGAATAAACAATATAACATGTTTCAATCATAGGGATTATTGTGAATTAATACATGTAGTTACAAAAAAAGAGCTACAGATGTGAACACGCTTCCCAAAATATATCATATATCTTTAAAAGAAATTAGCGTTTATACATCAAATGTACCAGTAAATATACAACATATAACAGTGTGTGAATACATTTGTATTAACAATGTCTCACAAAAGAGGAGACTATTGCTGAATGATGCAGACGACACACGTTTAACCTTTCCTTTGTAACTGGCAATCAGATGCTATCTTTATGGAGATAGGCTAAATTGTTGAAACTAAACCATATTTTGATGAGCATGATAAGTTTAGAACAAAATGACTGTACTATCTAGCATCACCACTTGATTGCTCTGTGAAATGTAGCTTTAGCAATATTTGTGTTTTGTGAACCAATCAAACACATTTTGCTATACAAGCACATACAAACAACAATGGAAAAATGGAAAATGTAGATATAAAGATTAAAGAAGAGAAACAGAGAAACAAAAAATCACAAAAATAATGTTAAAAGTAGAACACTTAAATAAAGTACATACAAACAAGACAGTCCATAATTGATGTACATTACCTGAAGTTGTATAATGGCTTTACGCATCATGATTTCACGAATTCCATTCAATTCTTCTTTTTCTGCCATTCCTGTTTTCTGCTCCGTGATCACGAAATACTTGCTATCAGCTGCTCTGCCTCTACCTGTAGAAATATATTGTAAATAGTATCATGTATGAAGTCTTCAAATTGTCTTAAAGTTATCTATGGACATGTTTCAATATTGATATATATCTGCAAATAATTTTGCAATCTACATGTTCAAGGGACGACAAAAGGTGTTTTAGTTATTTAGAAAACGTTATTATTTAATTTGTTTTATATGCTGTAACTGAACTGTAGCTGTTTAGTGTGTAATAGTAGTTATAAATATAATAGTTTAAGAGAATCAACTGCTCTTGTAGCTTGGAGATTCGCTTGCAAAGAAGGTCGTTGGTTGAAGTCCAAGTGTACATTTTGAAAGTTGAACGTTGCTACCAAACAATTCACCGGGTTAAATGTTATTTGATCTCCATGGGAACACAATACAATAAAACACAAGTACGCTCAATCATCTTTCAATTTCACTTAATCCCCAATTACGTTAGCATTGCATATTGAGTGACCCATTGACACCACCACAGGGAAGATTAACTGGTGTCAAACTTGGCTAGGAAATACACAGGGAGTTTGAATTTCACAGCTTGCATTGTGTATACCGCGATCGTCTGCGAACATTTTCACACATATTGCACTGGAAAATATTTGGGAGCCGAACAGTGACCGCTTTATAAAGGAGTCGCAGTGTAATTGAGTCATTTGTACAAACGATATTTATTAATCATAGTTGAAGGTAAATATATACACAACTGACCAATAGACAGAGGTGGTGATTTCAAGGTCATTTTTGGCAGTTTTAATTTTACCTCAATACTTGTTATTGAGTTACCATTCTGCAATCGCCACCTTCAATAGACTAGGTTTTCTAAAAAAAGAGCCAACATTGCAAAAATGCTGCTGTTTAATGTATGCTTATAACTTCTTGCATGTACAGTCAGTTGATTTGTGTTACATGTATTATATTTAGCGAATGAAAAGAAAAATTTACCTCTTGACTGTACCATGGCTATTTCGTTGGTGACATAATCATAGCGAATGACAAGGTTGCATTTGGAGATGTCCAACCCCTCTTCTGCGACAGATGTGGCCACGATTAATTTATGTTTGCCATCCTTGAAGTATTTCAGAGCGTCATCTTGTTCAAACTTGGTCATGCCTTTAACATATGTACAGGTAGAATAAAAAACATGCTTTTTAAAATGAGTTAAAGGTACAATCATGCGCAGTATCCTAAAACTTTAAAAAAAGAGTTCCATATACATTTGATATTAATGTTGATTGTGCCTATTAAATTAGCAGTAACTTTGCCTTTTCCCATGGCATAACATTCCCATGTCATAACAAACAGCAAAGTGTAGAATATATAAATATATTAAAAGTGTGGCCATTTTTTTTATCAACAGTTAAGAAAAAGAATCACAATAATCTTTTCTGAAACAAATGAAAAACATTTCTTTCCAAGGATAGGTCTAATTTTACAAATCTCTATGATTGGAAGATGTTTTTTAAAATGTTTTCTATTTTCAAGAGTTTTAGGCATAGAAGAAAATGTATCTTAACATTGGAACAGTGGCAACATGATTTAACTATAACTGTAGGTCAAATTACAATGGAAACCCTCATCCCTCACTACTAATTATCTCCCTTGAATTTGTTCGAACTTGAAATATCCACCTTCATGCTCATTTTCTGTAAACATAATTGTTCAAAAAATTCATAGATTTAATCAAGCCCTTGTAATAATGTAACTACTGTAAATAAGCATGTAGAATCTATGTGAATATTTATCATGCAGTTCTTTTAAATGGTACCTTTACTCATATATTTGCAACATTATCTACTAATATATTACATTATTATTTTTAAATTACACATGACTTGTACATTTCTTATCTTTTTTATTATGTATTGAGATCAATTATAGTTGAAAAAGTATTTGCAAATCGTATCGTAGAAATAATCAACACAAATATCACAAATAACACAAGTATCATTTTTATATCCAACAAACACAGGTATATTCAGAAATAAATCTTAAACGCATAAATTATTTTTGATCACCTTTGTCTGCTTTTGAAGTTTGACCTAAGAACGGAATAGGCATCAGTTCTCTCAGCCCGGGAGTTTCCTTCATCCATCGAACTATAGCATGAGCCAAGTCACGAGTACGAACAAAAATAATGCCTCTAGAGTTCTCCCACTTCTCTCCTTTATCGTAAGCTTTCACAATCAACTGCCTCAGTTTCTCTAATTTTGGGTTTTTACATTGTGGGAATTTGTGCTCTTTTATCTCTGCAAACAGATGTTTTTTAAAAAATATAAATCAATCAACAACCATTAACATTATCTATTGAACACCATATTAAGAAACTGAACACAACAATCTTCTGAACACAAAATTCAATCTTTACCTCTATTACCAGCTTAGCAACAGTTTTCATGACAAAAAAAAACCCTATAAGTTCAAAATGCTGGCTCAACCGGCAGGGCGAAAGGCAGACAGGGTGATTTTTTATACCCCGCTCCCACCATAATAAATATACTAAAATGATTTAAGGAAAAATATGCTTTTAAAATATTAAAGTCCACAACTCGTAGTTAACAAAACTTACTTAGATAACTGCCGTATATTGCAGTCTCATTTGTGTCCATCCTTGCCTGGTCCTTCCACTCTTTCATTACACCTTGTAAGTATTCCTGTGAGTCTTCAATACGTGCATCGTTATAGATGATCAATGCATTGTTATAATACTGAAACAGAAACAATATATATTTTACAATCCAGCACAAAAACAAAAAAAAGAGTGTCGTCTTTTTTGTCATCGTATATACAACAGTCAAAATTAAACAAGAGATAGTTGTCTTTACACTAATAGCATGACCCGATGAGCAACATGTTGTCACAAAATACTGATTGAACAAACTATGCATGACCTAAAATGGCAGGTAAATATACTTTTCACAATTAACATCCGTGAGGGAATTTTAAGCTATCATTCAAAGTTAAAATAGCAGGTAGAGATCTTGATCAGTTCTATATATTTAGTAAGAGTTGTTGATTTATGTGATCCAGCTAACATATCTCATGGCAGCAGTATTCTATTGAATTAATTAAGTAGACAAAATAACGCATGTGAGTTATAAGGATATACAGATTTATTTGTAAGCTCAAGTGATAAACCAAAAAGTTACTGTGACCTTGGTCTGTGACTGGATGACCTTCAAATCAATAGGGGTCATGTTCTTGTAATGCACAACAGTCCTGCCAAGTTCAAGGACTGTATTCCAGTTATCAATCAAACCAGTTTTACTATGATGGATGGACTGACTGACATGTGAAAAGCAATATACTCCTGATTCTTCAAATGGAGGTATCATAACAAACAATTTAGTTCAAAACAGACTCCTTTACTACATGTATAACAATTTCAGAGAATAAATATGTTTTTTTGGGAAAGCTTGCAAACTTAGCTCTGTGGGATTGGGTTGTATTCTTACCTCCAAGTGGGTTCTGCAAGGGTTAAGGAAAACACGTGCATTCAGACTTTTAAGTTTAGCTATCTCTCTGAACAACTTGCTGACCCATTGTGTGAACTGTGCATTGCCTTTTTCTGAAGGAGCACGCAGAGCTTGTTCAAAGGTTGCAGCCTCTGGCATTTCTTTAACACCTACAATAGAATACACTCATTCAAGTTAGTTTATGTGTAATAGGGTAACCACTAATAAATACACTGAAGTCTGTTTACAAAGACTGCAGTCACTAAGGAAATATACATTTGATCTTTATTGATCTTTGATCTGAATGGACCGGTGATATTTATAGACATTTGATCTTTATGGTCAAGTGGTCTTAATAGACAAGTGGTCTGTATGTACATGTGGTCTTTATGTACATGTGATCTTTATAGACATGTTGTCTTTATAGACATGTGGTCTTTACAAACATGTGGTCTTTTTGAACATGTGGTCTTTATGTACATGTGGTCTTTATGTACATGTGATCTTTATAGACATGTGGTCTTTATAGACATGTGGTCTTTACAAACATGTGGTCTTTTTGAACATGTGGTCTTTATGTACATGTGGTTTTTATGTACATGTGGTCTTTATGGATTTCACATTACTTACAAGCATGCATGGTCATCCTTTTTTCAATGGTCTGCATCAACTTGGTTATGCTGCTCCCATAAGAGTCATGTTCCCTTTTGTTCACTTTGTGTGTCTCTGAAATAGGTACAGAATCATTCTAAATGCATAATGTAGACTGCTGGCACACTATGTTTTAGGATTTTTTCTTTATACCTAAACAAGGGGGAAATGCAGATCAAGCATTAAAGCCGGATTTTTATATTTTGTTCTCCTAATTTTTCAACACAAATGAATGTTTTTTAGTACAATGAAAACCCTACCAAACCAAATACTCTTGGGACCAGCTGAAATGATCAGTTTATTGAGCTTTTCGGTTGAGTGAGAGTTTTTATTCTTGTTGAATATGTACATGTCAGGACCCAAAACAGTTTCTATTCCTGCTGGGTGTTTGGTTTACCGAGTTTACCCTGTATATATATGTTATAACTGAAAAACAAAGCTTTAACACAAATTGTTAAAGAAAAAATGTTGAATATCAAGGTCATCTGAAGGTCAAGGTCACAATTATTAGGTCTAGATTGTGTGTGAGTATGATGTAAATCAATTGACTAATGACAAAGTTATTACAGAAATCCCAAACTATAACGCAAAATGATAAAGATGTTAAAGAATAATGTTAAATGTCAAGGTCATCTCAATGCTGCTTGTTTGTGAGAAGGTCTTGACCTAGACAACAATGTGTGTAAGTATGAAGTAATGCGGTTGACTAATGAAAAAGTTATTAGAGGAAAACAAAACTTTAACACAAATTAAGCTGCCCATCCACCCGATTTCTACAATCTATAAGCCGAAGTATTCTTTCAAAAGATTCGGCTAAACATAGCTACCACCATCATATTTAACACAACTCATTTTATCATATGATTCATTACAATATAACTTTCTATAAGAGTACTTATGATGACCAAAGAGTATAAATTTCAGGGTCAGTGTTTCTGAAGATTGCAGTTGGAGTAGGGAATAGTTTTCTCAGTCGTTTTAAGTCTGTTAATTATAGTTTTTAGCATTGTTTTAACTGAAACAGTTCATAGGTCAAATTCCCTACATAATTCCTCTATGGTTGTTGTACTACTACAGATGTCCTTTCAGTGGAGGTTTAATTAACTCTTATTTCTGTCTAGACTTACCCTCCTCTGGCATGCTGACAAACTGTCTCAACTCAGTCATATTGTTGTTAACAGTGGATATTTCCTGTGAATCAAGGTTTGCCATTAGACTTTTGATATGTTCCACTGCCTTTTCTTGGTTCCTTGCCTTACCAACACCAACTGAGGCAGTGAGACCCACAATCTGTAAATACAACGGAGAGAATACTGTAAACTCGGTATAATTCACTACACATACAATTTGTTACTTTTACTATTATTCCAAAATGTTATTGACACAACACCAAAGACTTGCAAACACAAACGCTTACTTAAAAAAATACAAGGTTAATGTTGCACAAACTTTTAGACGTAATTATGCGCGAATTTACTGTACTATAAAATCAGAACTTTTTGTTGCGCACTCATTTTTTGTAGATTTTCTCTTGTCAGTCAAACAAAACCTATTCAGAATGGTAAAAATAAGCTTCTATGAATGTATGAAGTATATTTTTGAATATCAGATGTGTTCAAAGTTGCCATAGAGAGTCCATCATTGGAATCCAGGCTACTCATTTCATGTATGATATATCAAATACTGATACAAGTACCCAGGGCATCAAGGATAAGAGAGTGCGGATAGAAAGACACTTTATTAATCATTGACTTAAAAACACGCACAGAAATTCACCTTTTTACACTGAGCCTGACAAGCTACATAAGTCTTTACCTGGGGTAACTGTTCTTGTCTTCCAAACTTCAAATCCATATACAGCCCCATGATCTTGTTAAATGGATGGTTAGTATGCGTGTGGTGGCATTCATCAAATATAATCAACGAGAAACGGCTTATACTGCTGACCTCACCACGGACTAGAGCATCCAACAAAACCTGTGCCGTCACAACCAAAATCTGTCGCCTGGTAAATAAAAGCAAAGAGAATGAAATGTTGTAAGAGAACATAATTGATAAAATGAAGTGTGTCTGAAAGCAACATAATTATGGTGTACCTCTTATCATAAAGCATCAGTAGAATTGTTAAAACATTCAAATGACACTGTCCTAATTACACCCATTGAACACTCAACCCTGGACATAAACATTTTTTTATTTTTTTTTCTAAAAGCAGCTATAGAATTACCAACCACAGTGGAATCTGTCTAAACCAAAATACACATGGTTCAGTTACAATGTGAAAATCTGTTCCAAGAGTCATTGTAGAAATATTGCCACAATAAATGACGAGAAGTAATGTTTTTTTTAAATTGGTAGTGTTTTTTTTAAAGGTAACCGATTACTATAAATCTATGTGAACAATTTAACGGCAACAGCCAGAGTTTGCACCATTTTTGAGTGATTATTTACTGCTGTTAAAATGTAATTTTAATTCTGAAGGGCAGAAAATATCCATTCTTAAAGTGGAAGAGGGCTAAATGAGAAATCTGAGGGCTTAATGCGAATTATGAGTGCTTAATGAGAAATATGAGTGCTTCATGAGATATCTGAGGGCTTAATGCGAATTCTGAGTGCTTTATGACAACTACGAGGACTTAATAAGAACTATGAGGGTTTAATGAGAATTCTGAGGGCTTCATGAGAAATCTAACAATTAACACTGACAGGGGAAGCATAAAGGAATGGTTGACTGACAGGTAGCAAGGAACATATAACTGAAAGTGAAGAATAAGGAAAAGAAAACAGTTTTTACTTGTCTATAAAATCCTTCAGGTATTCACTCTTTGATCGTTGAGAGTCTCCAGTTATAGTGTGCAGTTTGTATTTCTTTAACTTGTTCTGTAGTTCATCTCCTTGTTGCTGGGCTAAAGCCACTTGGTTTACAAGAAAGAGAACTTTTGCTATACCATGTCCTACCATCCTCCTCATGTGCTCCTGGAAAATGATTGCACATGGTTAATGTTTAAAGCCTTCTATCTTCCGGTTTATTAAATACAACTTCCATGTATAACCCTGACCCAACTGTTAAAACTGAAAAAAAGGTTCACATAATTGTAAATGTTCAATGATACAATGCTTGTGGCTCAATTGTATGACTGAACCATTTACAATCAGAACTGTGAGTCAAATCACAAAGAGATACCCCTCAGTCCTGCATAATTATCTCATCTCCCTTAAAATACATGTACCCGGTATTTCCGACCAGGATTATCGTCCTGCATGCACATCCTCAGGTCATATACTGCAACAGACAGACGGACGGAACGATGGACAGAGTGATTCCTATATACCCCCCCAACAACTTTATTTGCAGGTGTATAATAAAATATGATGATTTATCAATGTCCAGAAATATAAGGGACTAAGCAATGCAGTAACAGTAGCAGTTTCAAAGATGATCATGTGACCTTTCATTTCTGTGGTGACCCTATTGAATGACCCTATAGATGACTTTACTCTATGGTAAATGAGAGCCACCAAACCAACCTGGATAATTCTCATGGCCACCCTCGTTTTACCGGATCCCGTTGGAGCTACAATGATCACGTTCTTCCCATCCATGGCTGGGCTAGCAAGCTCCACCTGATATTTACGCAGGTCTATGTCTTCATCTGCCTCTTCCTCCTCATTCTCGTCACTCAATTCAGGTTGGGGTTCTTCCCCTACAAAACAGACAGTGGAATACAGATATGGCAGATTTTTACATGGATTTCTCAGGCCAACAAATGCTGCATCAATATTTTTTTATAATTTCAGAAGAGGCTATTTCAAAATGATTGAACACATGAAGTAAGCAAATATCAGGCTACATCAGGTGAAAATTATATACTAATACAAATTTATACTTTGACAGATTTATAATTTTCAAAAGCATCTCTTTAAAGTTAGTTAAAAAAAATTGAGAGTCAATCAAAAAAAAAATCAATACACCTACTGGATCTTGACAAAGAAACACACAGAAATTGTGTGTAAAGTAGTTAAGAGTTAAGGAAAGTTAAGTTACCTCTAATATTTAACTGGTGTGGTTCTAGTGCACTAAACACATCTTTGTCTTTTTTATAGAGTGTCTTTTGATACGTGCTTAGAGAGTTTTGTCTTATATAACTTGGCTGTGTATTGGATTCCATGCTTCTTACATCTGGTTGACTCACCGCTGTAGCCTGCTTGTAACATAATGAAAGTTGTATGTGGTACAGCAATAACAACTAAAGGGCATGCACACATTTCTGCTGCATTTTTACTGGATGAAAAATTGAAAAATTATTGTTTTAATGTTTGGATTAAAGAGCTTTATTGATCAGATAAGAGGATTAAGTGCTAAGATTTAATGCTCAATTGTAAACCAAAAATGTTCAATTGTTTAAAAGATCTATTTGATTTTTTCAATATTGACTGCTGACAAACTTTCAGGGGTCGTTAAACTTTGTGTTATCTTTCTAATACATTATGTTTCTTAGTATCGTAAATAAATCAAAGAAATAATGTTAATGAATAGTGGCTCTATAATTATAAGATATTCTTCTATACAATATAACTTGCTGATAAACAAACAAAGGTTAAGTGAATATTATCTCTGCCTTATATTCTGTTTTTTTTTGTGGTACACTTTTTTCAGGAATGTTGTTTGGTTAGCTGAACACACATATAGAAATATATATATACATGTATAAACAAATTTGGGTCAAGCTGTTATATTTAATGTCCATAATGTATACACTTAGAAATTCACTAAGTTAAGCACGGCTACAACTGTTTCAGAAAACAACAAACATCCATGCCCCCCCCCCCCCCCCCCCCCTAAAAATAAAATAAAAATAACAGTATGTAATAAGTGAGAATACCTTCATGTGAGTCATGTTTGTGTTGAAGACTTCTTTCACTGGTGTTTCATTGTTTGGTATTGTGTTTTCATACACTTCTTTCTTTGATGTATCATGTTGGACAGTAAAGTTCAACAGCGAGGTATCAACATCACCCTCAAGAAATTTTACCTAAAATAAACAAAAATTAAAACCAAAAAAGATGATGATTATTTAGTTTTGATTTTCATATACAAAAGAAGTGTGACAGAATGAGGAGTTGTGTCCTTAATTACAATATAAGCTGTAAACAAGAGTATGGTGTAGAATTTTGACTTTCTGCAGAACACTGATTATTTATAAATTCATTTTAGTTTGTCTGAAGGTGTTCTTTTACAACCAAATAAAAAGCAGCTACAACCTCTCACCCCCATACACATACACACACTAAAAAGCACAGAAAAATGCAAAACAAACTTTAAACGAAAATGGCATTGAGGCACTCAAACTTTATAGATGTACATACCTTAGTGATATCAGAGTCCATATTTCCAGCTGTACTTTCAACTTCTGTGTTTGATTCATCTATGCTAAACTCAAACGGACTCAAGTTAACATCCGGTGAGCTATAGTCGGAGCTCCTTAGATAATCATCCGAGATATCTTTCTGATATGCTCCTTTTTTGCTGTCCAAAGAGTTGCTGTTTTCAGAAATGTTCTCTGTATTGTGTAGCAATGATGAAAAGGACATACTGGATCGCAGGGAGTCCACAGCCTCTTCATCGCGACTTGGTAGAGACGGATCCTTGTTTGGACTCAGATTATTCACAGAAGGTTCCCCAGATTCTGAAATTGTACATAGTTAGTATTGTGTTATGCAGAGGAACCACCTTGAAACTTGAATATCTAAGCAAGAGTTTCTGGGTGTGACAAGACATTTTCAGATGCCAGTTTCTTGTCAATATTAAAGTAATAGTTTACTCATATTTGATATTAAAGAAAAAGAATGAACGTATAACAGACAGTTAATATATCAACAAATATACATAATGTACATATAAAGACCAAATATATCCCTTCGTACATTTTTTAAAACGAAGGTAAAATATTTAAAAACTTTAAAAAAAGGCAAGTTTTTTTAAGAAGCGGAAATTGCCCAAGTTAAACGAGTAATCGGAAAATTTACGATGTTAAAATATTAACGGTGCTATGCATACATTATTGGTCGGTGATTGTCTAACGGGAGCGAAAAGCGTACGTTAACAAAAATGCTTTGGTCTGTATCTATTAAATTGTTTATTCATATATATATATTAATATGGTTGAAATACATGTACTGATACATTTATTTTATCATGAAAACTATAATGTTGTTATGGCAGTTTTATAATCAGTATTAGTTTTAATTAAGGTAACTTTAGAAGATAAATGTCATTTTCAATATTTCACTGGACAGATTTAGCTCAAAGTTGTATTGTGTGTCAACTGTTCTAGACTGTATGAAAGTTTTGTGAAACAATGAGCTGTATGCTATGATTTTTATATAGTATATATCTTCTCTTTTCTTTTAAACAGTTTGTGTTAACATGAGAAAAGTATATTTCAATTAAGGGAGAATTTTCTAACAAAACTACAATTTAATCTGAAAAAACCAAACACCCACACACTTTACAATGGACTTAATTGCTTGTTCTAAAAGAAGGATTTGCCTTTAGAGACGTGTAATAAGCAAATATAGGAATTACATCAAATGGCACAACAACAGCATTTTATTAACTAAGAGAGAGAGTTTATGGTTTAAGCTTACAGCAACTTTATTTATTTTTATTTTCAAGCAATATTTTATAATGTCATAAAACTAATTGACCATAACTTCTAAGTGGCATCCATTGTGAAACTTTAAATGATGGTCTCCACAGTAACCAACTGAAAACATCGAAAACCTAACAACAGGGAGCTGACGAAAACTTAAAAACAGGGAGCTGACAAAACTTAAAAACAGGGAGCTGACAAAAACATAAAAACAGGGAGCTTACAAAAACTTAAAAACAGGGAGCTGACAAAAACATAAAAACAGGGAGCTTACAAAAACATAAAAACAGGGAGTTGACAAAACATAAAAACAAGGAGCTGTCAAAATTTAAAAACAAGGAGCCAACAAAACTTAAAATCAGGAAGCTGACAAACTTAAAAACAGGGAGCTGACAAAACTTTATACATTTTTGTATAATTTTTTAAAAATTAATCGGAATTTCAAACAAACAATGGCCAACAATGTTTTGTATATCAAAGATTTTACCTTACCTACACGAAATATATTTTATATGTGTGCTATACATTTGTAAAGAAGTGACACATGAAATTTACCATATGACATTCTGAGTTCTCTAACTTCTGCTCCACTGTTCAGCTTACTTTCCATTTCTCTACCTATGGAAAAAAACAACAACATCCAAATTCAGTCAAGTTTCATATATCACAGTTTTATCCAATCTTTATTTTACAGCTGTTTTACCTTCTTGTGTTTAAGGTTGATTAAAACTAACTAAGTTTACCTAATCTCTACTTCAGACTTAAGACTTCTAACTCTCAATATGAATTTAACTATTTAGACATTTCATATAATTCTATTTTTAGAGTATTATCTGGTGGTCTAATTTTTTCCGGAATATTCCCGATATAATTCTTCAATACTTTTTCACAGAACCGAATATTCCAGAGTTATTAAGATCCAAAGTTATTATATATTTCTAAGTAGCGCATAAGTGCTTTAGTAAAATGATACCCTGGTCGTTCATGCGATTGCCGAAAAATATTAATATAATTACCATAAGTGAGAAATCTCATCCTCGGTTCTGACGCTTCTGCAGGAGGTTTTGTTGACTTTTCCATCCATTCCATGTTTTGACGAATAACCTTTTCAACTGGACCTAAATGGAGCAACACAAGGCTGTTAGTAGTGGTGCAACCAGTAAGGTGTTGTTTGTTAGCTATGAAATGACACAGTTTCAGAATAAGTTATATTTCAAACTGTCATTTCATGATTTCTACAGAAGGATATATTCAGTGTTTTGTCTGGCCACAAGAATGTTGGACATGCTACTACACTTCTTTACATACCAACTGATATAAGTGATGACAGTTCATCCTTTCCCTTCAAAAACTGTTCCAACGTCCATGCATAACGATCCTTTCCGGCGTCTATGTCCCTTTTCATCTCTAAGAAACAGAAAGATGCTACAAAATTTATTTTCTGTTAAATTTTCACAAATATGTACCAATAATTGGCAAGATATGTCCTTTTGCTATGTAAACTAGATTACTGCAAGTCAGGTAAGAGACAATCCATTGAAAAAACACAACCTAATCCTTCAAGTAAGTATACCAATAGTAAATACTTTACCTTCTGTCAACTGCTTGTCTACTCTAGAAGCTATTTCCACGTGATCACTCAATATTAGAGACGCTATGAAAGCTGGAAACCATTGTGGATGCCTATTAGGCAAAGATAGCGACAAATCAAATACAGCATTAAAGTTGCTTTCGTGGCTCAACTTGCTAAGATCGCATGCTTCCCGCTGGTTTATCAGTGAAAACTGCTGGAGCCATGGTAAAATTCCATCCAATTTGAGATTAGTACAGATATAGCTTGTATGCTTCTGCACCAGATCTTTGTGTTTGCGTTCTCTTGGAATGGCTTTCCCTGACAAGATCTTCAGCACTTTCTTATTCTCTGAAAAACAAAGGTAAATAGCAAATGAAGACAATATTGATGAATATTCAAAATTAGGGTACCTGTAGAATGAGGTACATATTAGGTACACTTTGTAAAACAGTTAGTCGTGTAATAGTTGCGGTTTGTGCATGGTACTGTGGTCTGTTAGAGAGCGCCGTATGGCCCAGTACCGCTGACTTCAGCTCTCTAGGT
>ENA-OREC01000312-OREC01000312.1-marine-metagenome-genome-assembly--contig:-NODE-312-length-17199-cov-12.201495_pt1 | contig 17199 bp, 8 predicted proteins | sample MGYA00248626_ERZ508543 | MGnify/ENA primary metagenome ERZ508543 (study PRJEB26211, sample SAMN05518279) | marine metagenome | isolation source: Puget Sound, Washington, USA | host: Bankia setacea...
AAACACAAGTCTTGTAAGTGTTTGTTATAGCCCTGAGTTGACAAACACAAGTCTTGTAAGTGTTTGTTATAGCCCTGAGTTGACAATGTCCTTGTCTATTTTTCAACTTTTAATGTTATTATTTGTATGGAAACTTTTTTGGCAACTCTGTCCACCAACCGTTTCTTCTTACTACACACACAGTATGCATCTATTAGTCGATCCTGCGTATATGAAGATGTGAAGTGTTGAGCCTCATAAGGGACCGTGTGTTAAACGAAAGATCATCAATTTGACCTAGTTTTGACAAAAACCGAGAATATGACGTCACACTATGTTGGTTTATGTCAAAACACCAAAACATAGTTTACAAATCAAATTTAAAATATTGATGAGTAAAAATACCAGAAAATGGAGGTAAGTAAATTTCTATATTTTGCGCTGGTCTATTTCAATTTGATGCTATTTACTCTATTTCCCTCGATTTTGTTTCATGATCAGTATACTGACAGCTTACATCATTGTTTACATCCTGTATTGGTCAACTAAAATGATGTTAGAGGCATTTCAATGTTATCGGCGAAAATAGGAGAACGGCGAAAACAGGTGACGGCACAATAATTTATTGAGAAGAAGCCTGGATATTAATCATTGATGAGCAAGGATCCATTATTAACACCGGTTTCGATCTTTTATTAAATGTCCATCTAAACTCAACATGTGCCTGATGTGGTTGTGTCATTAGGAATGGTTGATGAAAGGATGAAAGGGTGTTCCTATTTTAAGAACGATTTAAATAAGGCGAACACTAAACCTACTTTGATTCGTTCAACTTGTGCTTCAAAAGCCTTTCTCAAGTTTGGATTGGTGGGCTTATCAGCCTCAAATCGAAGTGCTGTTTGTAAACTCATGTTTGCGTCTGACTCTTCTGACACTTATTCTTGTTGCTACTGACCGAAGCTCATCCAGGTTGTAAACAAATGTAGTTCTAATAAATGATTATTTTTATACTTGTGTCGTCCATATATAAGATCACTATTAAATTTTAGGTTATTGATCATTGTGGTTGTGTCAAATTATTTGCTTAAAACACGAAATTATATTATGCTATAGCAACTGGTCTGGTATCGCGTAAGAACACATGTCTCATATGTAAACAATAAAAGTAGTTCACACCGAGACACACAAAATTGCACCCAATACTGCCTGAGCTACCGGTATACAGAGTTGCGTACCATGGATTTTAATTTCATTCGTCAAGTGAATGACTCTATATCGAATGTAATATAAGATATTTTGCCATACATTTACCCAAGTTTATCCCATTTTTAAGTAGATTAAGGTTGTTTCAAGAATAATTTTAAACATTGAACACACTCGTTTGATTTTGATTTATTTAAATATTAGCTCGTTACCAAGGAAAACAAAACACACACATATTAGAAACTAGGAAAGACAATGGTGTATATACGTATCATTTGTCGACTTGGAACTTGACATGGTCGTGTAGTTCAATCTTTGAATATTGAGCAATACCAGATGTATGTTGAATAATTTGGTTGACTATTGAATTGTGGTCGAAACAACGCCGGACATGACTTATCACCGCCTCGCTTTCAGATATTGTGCTTGGTTATATGTATGTAGAAACAAAGAACTATGCACGTGAGGACTTACCGATGATAGAAGAATCCAAACAACACACTGTGCATATATATATATATATATATATATAGTAAACACGTACATTCGTAGAGACACCATCAACAGAAGCAAGTGGATAGAAGAGGTCTTGGAGCGGACACTTACTCAAAGGTTGACGTCCTAGTATAAAGCGGGACTGAAACTGGTTTAAACTATGCCCACCTCGCACTTACTCTTCAATCGTATTTCGAGTAACAAAGCAGTGTACATGTATGAACGATATTGGCGTGTGTGTGTCGCTGATTTGCTCCTTAATTCACTTCCTGGAAAAAACCCTCTGTCTAGACCTTAAACTCTAAGTATACATGACTTTCGCCGCGTTTCAAATCCTATAAAAACGTCAACCAGACAATTAATGGAATATAGTTTCATCCCGATGATTTTGTTTTATACATATATAGAATCTACCCTTGAGTAAAATTTCCATCGATCATTTTGTTCAAGAAACAGCACGAGTGTAATTGGTCTTACCGAGATAAACCCTCTGTCCCATGGTGGTTCTATGTAAGATGGTTGTGTGCCCGTCATTTCTGTGTGTGTGTCCAAGTCCAACTACCTCAAACCAATATGTAGAATAAACCTTTACTGCGTCTAAACATCCACTAGAACACTGAAGTCCGAGGAAAATCGTTATAGATGCTACCCAGAAGTATCGAACACCTATATTTTGAACAAAGAATGTTTATATAAACCAACAAATATATCCGAAAATACCCCGTCTGTTGTATTTCACTGCTAACAACACGAGAACGTCGCTTCAATGTGAAATGATCGCTTGACTTGAGAAGTTTTATGTTTATTTCTGGAGCAAATTTCAAGAGCGAAAACCAATAAATTTTGTCCGGTGTTAACAATTGTAAATACCTGTACACTCGAGTGATGTGCTCAAATTGTTTACCTCTGGCAAATACAAACTGATCACTTTACATTCATCAATAGAAACCCAGTGTTATCTCTACATCGGATATAAACATCGTCCAAACTCGACTGTTGTGACTGCAAACAAATGGCTCACTTAGATAAGCACATTGATAGATTCATCGTTAACGTGATTAAACGGACATCTGACTTTACTTAAACATGTAAGCCAACCGTAGATCGAAATAAAATCAATATCTGCATAAACCTTGGCCAGAAATGCAAACTACGAGATCAACTAGCTAAGAATTTAGCATTGTTCAAACTCAGCTTCAACGACATGTTAGGTTGTATCTGCGTCCACTTTCAAAGAAACGTAGGCCTATATATACAGTATAATGTAGATCTGTATATTCCCTCTTTTCAAGTAAGCTATTTGAATGTAGATTTAACACTTGATGTTTACTTCCGTTTCTCAAGCACACATAGTTCGTAATGTTTACACAAATGTATGGATGTAGATAAAAAAATTATATGTAAATTTATAGAGCAAAATTCAACAGTCTCGCACTTTTTAGCGGGAAAATCCACATGTTGACGATGTGACACCAAGAACGTGACACCGCGTTAACTAACGACGTCACTTTGAGTTTGGCACGAGCTTTTCGGATTTGTTTACACTCGTTTTCCCAACGATACAACGATTTGGAAACATAGGACATGCAGCAGGACATGGACGAATCAGGTATGCGTTCTTTTGAAAAAATAGATTATCAACATTTAGATTCTAATTCAATAATTTCAGATTTAATAGGAAAAACGTGCATGTTTCCATTGATAAAACAAAAAATAGATTTTCGACTTCAAGACACATGATCACCGACGCTAGGCTTGACTCTAAGTAGTTTCTCCCTTCAGAAATTGCATCGCAACAACAAGATTCTCACTATTTTCAGCTAACCCATCTGCACTTTCATACCCACTTGTGTTTATATGATCCGCTTTGAACAGTCCTGTCTCTTTCTTGTGCTATTCGCTTTTTCTTGTCGCGATAGCGTTTTACGGCCTCGCGTACTTTATCTCGTCTTACAACTCGTTCGGCTGAGTTCAGTACACCAGAGGGGACATAGTTCTTACGATGCCTTTCCCGTCCTTTTCTTAGATATGTCTCGTCACCCTTTTCTTTAAGCCTGTTTCTGTAATATCTACAGATTTCCGAACGCGACTTCACCATTTTTACCTGAAATATAAACGATTTACATTGTATTTTACAATGAAATGTTCGATACATTATAATATAATGTTCGAGACTAAGTTTTACAAAGAAGGCACCTAGACATACGCTTTTTAAAGTTATAAAATACAAGACCAATGCGTGGTTTCTAGCAAAATTGTGTTTAATTCCTATACAAATATACATACACTAATATGTTACTTCACAAATAAATAAAATAATTTACTTACCAAATCGAGTTTATTTGTATAGCCAAAACATCGCAAAAATGGCCGCCAGAGTAACTTTTCCAACAATAAACAAATTCTAGGAACAGAAGTGTAACATCACATCTGATGACGTCATTAACATGTGTTTCTGTTGTCTTTTAATTGCATTTTAATTAGTACAGTATTGAACATTACAATCGCGTACATTACAAACTATTGTGATCGGCTCGGCAAATCAACGTTATTCAGTTTTTGACTTAGCAAATATTACCATAGTACAACCATACAACGTATTTGTAAATGAAATTATTACAAAATCCAACATCTACCAATAACGTAGAGCAAAATGGATCTCAAACATTTCTTACCGTTTATTGATACTGCTAATTGATTAAACAGACTTCAGTGTGAGCAATTAGTGTGATTTAATATTTTCATAATGTTTCATTGTTCTTTATTTTGATATATCATACCAATTTACTATACTTTGTGAAGAAATTCGTAGTTCTATTGAGTTCATATAATGAACAGTACGTTTTATAAACTAACTGGTCGCGTACATTACAATGCAATTAGGTATTTTGCGACAATATGCTTTGACGTATTTTTAAAATCATTAAAGAGACGATCGATTGTTCTGTTTGTAAGATGTTTATATACACGAAAAAAAGTTAGATATGTTCATGAAACATCCATTGGTATGTCTATATATATCACAGTCAAGCAATGTAAAAAGCGACAGTCTCGAACATTACATATCGCATAGTAATGCTGCAAATGCTAACGCATGCATTGATGTTGAGACAATTTTATCAACCCGATGTAGTGGATGGATCCTGTATTGTTGTTTTGTTTCACAAATATTAACTCTTACATACACGAAGGGGACATAGTGTACGGCGATATAAATTTCCCAATTCTCGTGAGAATGAGTGTTATCTTTTAATAATTGATATCTAGATTTTTCTCAAAAACTTCTAAATAGATCTATATATTCTGTCTAGATCTAGAAATTATTTAAAACTGGAAACCTTCGTGACAATGATGAATCTCTAAGATAATTACAGAAATTGTTACTTACAGGGTAGTTTTGTTAGTTTTGTCTTAAATTAAGATTAGTATATATCTAGGCCTCAAGTGACTGCCCATAACCTTGATAGAAACACACTTTTAGTAGAATCATGGCCAATCTTAACATGTATATCAATTTGCTCGCGCCGTTAGCACTACGTTATAGAATATATATATCTGGAGTTTCAGCAGAGTCTGTAGATAATTGTGAACCAAGCGCTGAGGCAGACTTGGCGGATCAAATAGAGCTGAGAAGAAACTATTACAAACTAGAAGAGGCCCGGCAACGATGGAGCAACCTAGAGGTATGCATACACTGTGGATACTTCCTATATTTATATTGCATTCTTAAACGGTCCCTTGATTGTCGCCTATACACAAAAAAGGAAACGAACCGTGTTTTATTTAGACAATAAAATATGGTTGCACTACTTTTACCTCACGCGTAAATGTTCTAACGAAAATACACAGTCAGAACCGAAGGTATCCAACTCACTCTATATGTTATAATGAGTTTTATATCTCTTGTTAGACATTGTTTTTTAAAGAAAACACGGTGTGCATTAAAATATTAAAGTCAATGTGGAAAAGAAACAAACATAACATGAATACGATCCGATTTCAAAGTGTTAGCTCGCGTACTCGTGATTTAATTCATACGCACCCGAACTCGTACCCATATTATATTATCGCGATAGAACACGGGTACAGACGTTTTATTTCTTAAATAGTCATGCCGTTGCAATGAAAGTATGACTTTCGTGACACGTTTTCAGTACAAAAACATGTGCTCTTTTCTGTTTGAAATTCACACATATACATACCTGTACTAACCATATGCTATCTGGTTGCATACTTTTTATACTGGAATGTATGCACGTGTTGAGTTAAAATCAACAATACAACCTGTTGAACTTGTATAGGACTCCCGTACTGTCCTTAAGAACAGACTAGTATATCTACTATGTAGCCTAAGTATTTGAACACATCGGCCTTGTGGAATATACACTACTAATGAGTCACATCATTTTTTTTATCAAACATCTGTCACACTATATACTATTCGACGAGCATTTCAGTTGTGAACGTTACCTAGGATGCAACAATTTTAGAGCTTCCCACTGCAGATGTGTATCTACTTCCGTAAGGATAAGCACATGACATATTTAGGAATAAATTGACCTTTTTGGTCCGGGGTTTTATTCAATCTCCCATACAGAGTTGTCGATCCTTGCACTCACTCTCTGTCAGTCTGTCTGTCGGCCTGCCTGCCTGACTTTCTGTCTGTCTGTCTGTCTCTCTCTCTCTGCCTCTCTCTGTCTCTCTGTCTGTCTGTCTCTCTCTCTCTCTCTGTCTCTGTGTATCTCTCTCTGTGTATGTGTCTCTCTGTCTCTGGGTGTCTGTCTGTCTGTCTGTCTGTCTGTCTGTCTGTCTGTCTGTCTGTCTGTCTGTCTTCCAATGTAAATACTGTAAGGAACGACAACTCTGTATGGGAGATTGGGTTTACTCAGACATACATGTACTCTGCAGACGAAAGACACTGGACGTCCGGTCACGTGTTTCCTACACTCGGGAGTCAAGCCAACCAAGCTTCTGGATCATCTGCACAATCGTGGTGCTAGTGACGCTTGTATTCTAGAATGGACAAGATGTCTGCAGGCTGTGCGAAGTGAACCAGACAAGAAAGACAAACCGGTCCAGTATGGAATCAACATGATGGGACAATAAGATGATACCATAAGAAAGCTCTACATGCCCTCACATCCTAGTAACGTGATGATAAATACAATCTCTCGTTTTGTGGATTATGTTCAGATATTGTATTAAAACCTATCTATATCATTGTTTCTTTATGTCGAGTCGTGATATTGAGCCTACATATACATTACAAGTAGGCCTACTGTAAATAATATACATGACTGTGGATTGTGTAAAGAGTTGTTGATAATATACATGTATGCACATGTAGATAGTGTTGTTGTTTAATTGTGTGGTGTATAATTGAATTCATAAAGATTATTGTTTCAGAGATGATGATAAAGTGATAAAGTTATTTTTACGTTGGCGTTTCAGTTGCTTACTTGTGAGCTCTTAAACAATAAGCAGCATTATACATTAACTGTCCAAGGTTATTTATTTTTTCTTAAGAACGTCTTTTGTAATAAGGTGTTAAAAAGTTCGCACGACGATTGTCTTACACCATACAAAAATGTACCTGGTATACACTTTAGAAATCGTATAAGTGTGCAGAATTTAATTTAGTATAACGTTATTATTCTTAAGAATGTTTACACGAACAGTTGTGCATTGACAATAAGCCAAATGTTTAGTATAATTACATGGTTAAATGAATCAACTGTGTTTATACGGTTCAATGAGGCATGCAAGGACAAAACGCCCATATTGCACGAGAAATCTCGAATTGACGCGACACACCCTGCGTTGTCAAATTTATACGTGGTATGAATCCAAACACTAGAAAAACACAGAATGGCAAGGTTGTCAATAAAACTACAACGTTGACTAGCCGTCGGGTCGATAAACGCTGACGTACGTCAAGCAGATGTGAGTACATTTTAGTATGCTTGTGTACATTATTTGTTTCATAACATTTACAAGCCATTTTTATTCAGTTTTAATTGAAAATGTCTGAAACAAATGTTTCATTTTGTTAGTTAATGGTGTCCGTATTAACAGCACACTTGTCTTATGTGTATAAATGCGACGAACACACAAACACACCTACACTAGACATGTTGCTTAAGTTGGACAACGCTTAATTGCGAATAATTCTTTCTTTTATCGTTGTGTTCCATGGTCCGCCTCTTGAATGTTTCTGAAGCAACTATGGTTTCTTATCAGCTCTTTGTGAAGATAATCCACATTTAAATGTCACATACTATTTGCATTCAGGTTGTGTTCAAGAAAGTTGGATATGTTGCAATGGATTTTACTCTCTGTTTATGCAGTGCCACCATGTACTGGACGCTTTAACGTTCCCTTCATCGCAGCAGACAATGCATGCTACCAGAGATCGGTGCGTATCTTGGCGAGGCTTTTCCTAGTCAGGTTCATCCAAAGATACATACGCCAAACATTGACGCTCCGGTCGGACGAAGTTTGTTGTTAAAGCGAGCGTACGTACAGCAAGCGTTGCGTTCGCCGAGTAGAACGTCATTGCTGACTGGCAGACGACCGGATACAACCCAAGTGTACAATCAGGGACTACTGACGGAACGTGTCGGGAAACTTTACCACTATACCACAGTACTTCAAACAAAACGGCTACGAGACGATCGGCATTTGGTAAAATATACCACCCCACCCTCCACGACGACGTACCGTTCTCTTGGACCCAGACCTACTGGAATTCAGTGCCAGGCAGCTTGCTAAAGACATGCCTCTCCGTGATGCACAATTAGCTATACGCGCAATAGAGGCACTTCACAACTTGACAGAAGGTATGAAAAGTGGCCACCAAAGTTTCTTTCTTGCGCTTGTATTTCACTTACAGTTCGTGTTTCCAGAGCCCATGTTTCAGTATTACCCGGCGGAGGACAACAACTTACCCACTAATCCGTTCGCTGCCCATGACCTACCTGATGTCTCATGGAGTGGAAACCACGAGTTGTTTCATCTATATGCAGACATTAGCCAGCTTAATGTTACTTAGGCCATCAATAAAACACTATATACCAGACCAAAGCGCATTAGATCTAAGACGTGCTTACCACTGTGCAATAACCTGGATAGATATACAACTGGGGAGAATTCTGAACACATTAGATGAGCTTGGACTTGCAAATAACACCATCATATCGTTCTTCGGTGACCATGGTTATCAGTTAGGTGAGCATGCGCAGTGGGGGAAGTCTCTATAACTTTGATATTGCCACCCATGGGCCAATGATGATTCACGTTCCAGAGCTTACGGATGACGGAGTACAGACTAGGCAACTGACGGGATGTGTGGACTTGTTTCTTACCCTTGTGGATGCGGCAAGGCTTAGTGCGCTACCGGTGTGTCCCGAGAACTCGGATGTAAAACTATGCACTGAGGGTACAAGTCTCCTACAGCATTCTCCCAGTACCCAAGGCAAACGGACATGATGGGCTATACAATACGTACTGACCAATATCGCTATACGGAATGGGCGAATTTTACGTATGCACCGGCTTTTACACCAGACTGGAGCCAGGTATTGGGCGTGGAGTAGTAGGACCATCACACTGACCCGGATGAGAACTTTAACCGTGCCGGGGACTAAGTGTTCGGGGAGCAGCAAACTGGACTGGGTGAAGTGTTGCTCCAGGACTGACGACATGCTATATATGAACTACCAGAGCCTGCACAAACAGTAGGATAAACAAAGTTAACACAAACAAAACGAGATACATTATACTGGTCTGTTTGTATGTGTATAGTATTGTGGAGTCAAAGTTGAATTCTAACGTTACAACCCTTTAGATTGAATGTGCATGTTATAATGAGGATTTACAACAGTACATGTACCTTGATCAAAGCTTTAATCAACTGTGTCTTTCATAAAACTAAAATTAACATGTCTGAGTACAGCGCTGAACTGCTACGTCACGTTTTTGAAAATAAGTGTGAGTAGAATAAAGATAGTTTTCATGTGTACATGTAGCATAAGAGTGCATGTTCGTTTGGTGTGAAGTACGGACAAACATTGTACTTCCTAATGACAGTGTATACATGTCTACTAAAACAAGGACACTTATTGTTGTATCTTTACACTTTATTTCTCATTTTCTTTTTGAAGACTAGTTACTTTTCTAATAACAATAACATAAACAGTTACACATTTAAATAATAAAATACTTCATACAGTCTACACGTAAAGGAGTCTGTCACAGAAAAAATCAACAGTAACAGAATACAACTTTAACTGTAACAAACAGTTTTACCAACCTATTAAAAACCAACTATATACAGTTAAACAACACAGTTTTGACTAGTCCTTGACAATATACATGTAAAACACATGCATTTCTGTTTGTATTAATTTGGAACAATGTTAACTTCTGATTGAATTTTAATCATTATTAAATAGATCATTAAAATAACAAAACAAATTACATGCACTTGATGGTCACTGCACTGCACTGAATAAACATACTCCTATATAATACTGGCACTAAAAGATCACAGTCACAACGTTTTAAACTGCCACATGAAACACTTCACAGAACCTCTACTAGCTCCCGTGTTTGACTCACTTCTGCAAACTACACACATCCCTGCTAAGCTTATTTGAATCCAGCACTGAATGAACATACCATTCTGATTTCTGATTCACTTTACAGCACAGCCATGATAGAACCCACATCAAACTTAAAGTTCCTCCAACAAGCAGGTACAAAGTTGTCAATAGAACACGGTCCTGAAGGCTCTCCTCTCTTCTGTCGTCGCTCAGACTTTGTACCATATTTACTATGCTGAGTGATGCCTTGACCTGTGAATTATTTACAAAACTATCATCAAAGCATTTTACAACCATTCCTGTGTCAGATTTAGTAAAGGACCAATTAATGCTATGACTAAGTGAAAACTTAAAAGCTTGTTTATTAAATATGATAAAATGCAAGTTATGATGATGTGATATTAAATATTGTAACATCAGTTCTGTAAATTTTAAAAAATGTCTTATATTTAACTGGTTTATAATAAATAATTATGGTACATGTAATCTTATTTCACCCAACATACAGGTTGAAATATTATGAAAAGGGAGAGAACCCTTAGACTATAAAAGTTAAAACTGTACTCCGTTAACTCCCCTGATTGATATGATCATTCAATAATTTACCAATATTAAATCATAAAAGCAGGTTTGCTGGGTGTTTTCTTACATATTACACTGATGTTTATGTTAGCTCGTGTATACACCATAAATTCCACCCTTAACGTTCTTGATTAATTTGTCTGAAATATGTACAATTTTACATGCACTATTTTGGATTATCGCTGACTAAATCTAGCCAAGGGGTACTTAATTTCAAATGACTTTGGTCACTTTTCCTATGCAATTTTCCAAGATTTCTATTGGTCTTTTAAACGTGATTAAGAGCTATTACATAACATACCTGGAGGTTGATGATCAAACTGCGTGGCCAAACTTCTTCTTGGTTTACCTACACTACCATCACGGTTCTACAAAATTAACAATATTTCAAATTAAGCATTTGGAAGTCTGCAAGGAAAATAACTATATGTTACAGTAGCCTACTACATATCAACTCTGATTGAGTTCTTCCAAGAGTAGAACCAGGGAGGGAAAATTCCACTCTTTTTAAAAAAAAATGAATTCTGTACTGCATTTTTCTTGTTTTTACTATACCCATGATAAGCAGTATGTGTCAAGATTTTGATTTTCATGCCCTGACAACAGAACAACTTTTGTTTTTTCCAAATTATCTGTAGACAGTTTATTATTCCAGAAGATTTATCCAAATACATATTTGTGAGAAGAAATATAAGTGTTAGAATAACAATGTTTTTTTTATTAGTTTTTTTGCAAAATTCAAAATAGACCTACCAGGATGTGATATTGTTGTGGCGTCTTGTCAGATTTATAACTTGGTGATGCATGCATTTGACGTTGACCATGTGACCTTTGATCCACATCTGACCCATGTTTCCTGTCCCACGTTTCATCACGACCTCTGTTTTTGGCCAAGTCTTTGATCTGCATGAATTCCTGGTACTCACTTTGGTTAGCATTGGCAAATAACTGCTGCTGACGGGTTTTCTGCTTATCCCTATATTGTCTGTTGGTGTTTGCTAGGTTGACAAGATCTTTGGGCGATTTTGCACTGTTGCTATAGTTACCTAAGTGGGTCATGTCTGTACTTTTGGGTCTGGCTGAGGGTGGTTTTCCTGTGGATCCACTTGCCCCTGGGTAGCTTAATTGATACTGTTTACCTGCTATCCACTTCCTTATAGACCTGAAAACAACATGGCAAGAAATTATTTTACATTTTCAAAAATGTTAGATATTATAGCTTGATGATTGACATGTTTCTTCCTCAATACAATAAGCATGAGCATACCATAAGTATTGCAAGCATAATATATAGTTTGGGTGACTAAAGAGTTTGCTAAGACATGTTAAGAAAGACAATATGACTTTAGGGACCAATAAAGTGTGTTTATAGGAATAACTTTTAATGTTGTTTTAAATTATAGCCAACAAAGACCACTCTGTCAACTAAGACCACATATTATGTTTTTTATGCATGGTCGTTTCAGCAGGTTTGGAATGTGTAACTATATAATATAGTAACTTACTTTACATAGGGAATGACCATGAAGAAAGTGTTTGGGTTGAGACCAAGCTGTGTTTTAGAGATCAAGTCACGTTTGTGCGAGGGGAGGGAATCTAACGGAAACCACTGTAAACTCTGAAACAGTAACGAAAACACTTACATGTACATGAATATACAGGTAATTTTGTCAACCTCCTCTTTACTAGAATGCTATTTTTTTAGATGCATAATTGTTATTAATTTTATAATACCATTTATGATACTTAGAATACATGTATGGTTAATTCTATAGATATGAACTTTTGACAGTATTATTTATGATCTTGTAGATAAACATTATCACTGCTACTTGTAGACTTGATTAGCTGAGTCTACACTGGTACATAAGATGTTTCACAATCTAAATGCTCATGGGTACATCCTAGAAGTACCAGGGCAGGTAGTAGTGATTTGTACAGTACTGCATTATAGTGGAATGTGTGGCTACATTGATTTTGATTGAAAACCAGTTATGAAGAAGCCACCTTATTTTAATCTGTACACAAATCAAATGCTTATTTGGGTTTTGTTTATGACATTTAAATGTATGTAACACTATTTATGCACACTTTTATTAGGTGTCCGTAAACAGACAGTGAATGCTGCTGTTTTAGGATGACTTGGAAGGTTTCCTTTATCTATGCTTGCACGAGAATGGTGTTTAAAGTATTGGTGTAAAATTATACGCAACAGTAATAACACTGTCCATTCAGTATTTCAAGAACAATGTGACAGCTTGTTAAATAAAGAGAATAGGTGTTTTTTTTAAGTTAAACAAGCGATCAAGCAATTAGGATTAGATCATTTACGGAACAATCGCGATACTGCCACAAACTTTTTTCTAATTATAAAATGTAGGATAAGAGACCAATATATTCAAGAGTGGCGAGAGAACATTTATTCGTCTTCAAAACTGGCATATTATTCAATGTTTAAACTGAATTTTAAATTTGAAAGCTATCTATCCAACATAAAAAATGATAACCTATGAAAAACACTACCACGATTTAGAACCTCATCACATACGTTAGCTATAGAATATGGTAGAATTCAGGGCAGTCTTAATAATAATTCATTATGTTTATGTTGTAATCAACATTTAGTAGAAACTGAATTCCATTTTATATTAATTTGTTCCCAATACAATGAATGACATTTGAAATAAATACCATTTAAACTAAAAACTATCCTTGGCCAAATGTAATTAAATTTATTTCAATAATGAAATCTACAAGGAGAATACATCAATTAAAAATAGCAAAACACTTAAAAGAATCATTTAATAGAAGAAACTTATTTATTGAACATTTAAACATATAATTAGTGCATTATTGATTATAGTTGAATACATTTTGAAATATTACGTAACTTTTTGTTTAAAACTGTCTTTTTGTGTATGAATAGATGTATTGTAATTATATTTTGTAATTGTGTTTAAAAATTACTTTTGTTTGGTCACTGGCCATATTCTGTATTTATTTGTAAATGTCCATTGGTAATTAACTTTGCTGACATGCCAATAAACAGTTTGAGTTTGAGTTTGACTATTGTGCATTAAAATCAAATTAGTATTTTTGTCATCAATCTGTTTTGCCCAGTTTCAACAATTTTTAGTTAAACCAGCAAAATTGTGGGTTATGTACCTTAATCTCTTTCCTGGTTTTAGGTTGGAACTTTGTATCTAGTGGGACATTCTCTATGATGTATAGCCTGGCCACCTGATCGTTCATCTTGTTCTCTAAATACACATCAGGGTTGATTATCTTACTCACATCAAATCCTGTCTCTTCAAATACCTGCAACATAAGAAAGTGTAGCTTCAAATACCTGCAACATAAGCAAATGTAGCTTCAAATACCTGCAACATAAGCAAATGTAGCTTCAAATACCTGCAACATAAGCAAATGTAGCTGTAGTTACTTCACTTCTATAACACATGTTAAACATCATGTTTACTTATAACACTCCATTAGTATTTTAGCTTTTAGATAAAAACAACCCATTATTCAGGTTTCAGTTGATTTAGCTTGTTGTAAGTGAAGAATATTTCAAATTACAGTAGTGCAGTGAAATCCCTCCAAACTGTACTTCCACTGTATCAGAATCTTCTCTTTACTAAACACAGCCTTTGGTCCAAACTTTACCTTTTCCTATATAAATAACCCCTTTCAAAGCAGAAACCACTCTCAAATTGACGTTTTGTTTGGTCCCAAAGGGGTCTGGTTTAGAGTGGTTTCACTGTATAATAATGCTGATAAGAGACTATGTAAGGTCTAAACATGGCACTTACCTCACGTATAGCACACTCACACGGTGGTTCACTGGCATTCACCTTTCCTTTTGGAAACCCCCAGCTTGCCTTTGCCCAAAATCCCTGCACCAGCAAACACTACAACAAACAAAATCAGATTTTAATATTGCTTGACTTTTGATCCAGGCTCTCGTTATATCAGTAAGAGGTTTGATTTTTAGTGAACATACTAATGATTCTTAAACGGTCCTGTGATTTTCTTCTATACACAAAGAAGGAAACAAGCGTTTTTTTATTCACGATAGAATATGGCTGTTACCACGGATCTAGGTCTATGCTATTCAATTTACCTTCCGCTAAACCAAACAACATCCTGTCAATATATAAGCTTTCCAAAAAAGAGTACAGCAGATTAGAGAGGTATAATCGGTCTTGCTGTGTAAGAATCAAAATAAAACATCAGTACCCGTGTTTTATTGCAGATAATATCCATACTTGTTTGTAATTAAATCAACTGTGCTAGCGCACGCATGCTTTAGTTCATACGCACCCAAACTCATACCTATATTTTATTCTGCCATAAAACACAGGTACCAATGTTTTATTTTTTAGTTAAAAGCTTTTTGTCAAACAATGTTATTAAAAGATAAAATATATTTTTGTGAAACTAAAAAGCTTTTACCCAAATCTGAAGGATCATTTTAATAGTATTATATCATATGTATGCCAATTTTTAAAATAAATAAGCATTAGAAGTTCATCCCTGTGTACCGTCTATAGCAAGGTTTGACGCTATCTTTGTGGTACAAGTGTTCTTACATATTTGTGATCTGGGTCAAGCATGATGGCTCCATATGTAGGCACACTCATCTTGTAAGACTTCCAGTCACCCAGGATCTTTTCTACTTCTGCTGCATGGCAACTCAGTGATGGACAGTGGTGAAATACTCACACAGGTTAAGAAATATAACTACATTGTAGTTTTCATTTTTCGCACAGTATCAAACCTGGGTCACAGCTGTGAGAGGCAGGCATTTTAATACTCTGAATAGGTTTGGTGAATGTTTATAGTTTGATATACCAACTAACCTACAAATACTGACTTGCAGTTAGGTAAGGTATAGGCAATATTTTTCAAGAAAAATGAGAATTTTGAATTAACTCTGAAGTGTTTATGTGTACAAATTAAGAACAAGTCAAAAAGTCCTCATTTGTTTTCTTTCTACTAAACAGTGATCTTTTTTTACTTGACAATATATGTTGTACATTACTGCATTCAGGTAAGGATACTTTGTGCAGAAAAGTCCTTGATTCCTAACGTTTTCAACTCTTGGTTTTCAGCACAATAGAAGTCCAAGTAGAACCAATGAGCGAGTTCTATCTGGAAGAAAATACGGATCAAATCTAGTCTCTCTTCTTCTGGAATATTGATGATAAACCGACTGAAAAAGAACAACAATTAATTTACAGTTTACTTAATACAGACGTTAAAGGGGTTCCGGATCACTAACTCTAAAAACATTGCTTCGGTGCATGCTTTTTTTGGAGAGAAAATGACAGTATACACATGTATTTATTTTGTAACTTTGTTGTCTGTATTTTCATAACAATGTATTCATTGACTGATTCTTTCTTTCTAAGTTATTTCCAGCGTGTTTATATCCATGCTGCCGTAGTGTGAGTTTCGGATCATTTTTGTGTATTCCGGATCACATGATTTCTTAGCCAATCAATGGAAGTTAGAATTCCAAGGGTCTTCTCAAACGCATTTAAAGGTGTCATACAAGTGTCACAAGTGATACAATGTATACTACTTGTGCTTACCTTTGTATGTAAATTAAATTTCATGAAAAAAATAACAGCGGTTTTGTGATTGTGCATTTGTTCACTGTTTACAAAAAAGCCAGTTTGTATCATACCCTGTAGTTGGCAGGTACCTAAGGTTGTCACACGTTTATTAAATTATTAATATGATTTACCAAAATACCCAGATATTAAAGGGCTCAACAAAAATGTTCAAATCATTCATAAATGTTTAAGCTAGAGTTTTATACAGAAAACTTTGCTTTGATGCCTGTAAATTGTGAGTATCATGTAAACTCTTACAGGGGTACAATTTTTATTTGAAACATTCTGAACAACTGAACAAAGAATGACTAACAGGCTGTATTTTGGTAAGCAACTATTCAAGTTTTGTTAACAATAAACATATTTTACAAAAAAACATTGGATTGATCCAGAATACCCTGAAAAACTGTATTGTAACTTGTAAGCAAACTTTATTGAAAGCTAAAGAATTTTGTTATGACAGCATGGTTATTACTTTGATTGATTTCAATGTGAATTCCTGTGTGTTTAATCAATAAACCTACACTTAATTCTACTTAAGCAGACCCCGGAACTTGGAAGTGTATATTATTATATAACTGTTCAAAGCATGACCATTTATCAAATCATTGCTGCAAAGTTGAGGTTACCATTAAACATTAGTTCTTCAAAGAAAACCCTTCGCATTTGAGCTATTTTTCTGTTTGGCAAATGCGGGGTTCTTCACATTTAGCTAA
>ENA-OREC01000313-OREC01000313.1-marine-metagenome-genome-assembly--contig:-NODE-313-length-17196-cov-13.554939_pt1 | contig 17196 bp, 4 predicted proteins | sample MGYA00248626_ERZ508543 | MGnify/ENA primary metagenome ERZ508543 (study PRJEB26211, sample SAMN05518279) | marine metagenome | isolation source: Puget Sound, Washington, USA | host: Bankia setacea...
TCCCCATCATGGTCGTCGTCGTCATCATCACCATCTTGGTCGTCGTCGTCATCATCATGGTCGTCGTCGTCATCATCATGGTCGTCGTCGTCATCCCGCTATATATAAAAAAACAATGTGATATCATTTCCATTGTGTTCCCTGGTGTTCAGTATACATGTAGCACTTGTAGATGGTAACACTTTAATTCTTGAAAATGATGGATTGATAACAACCGGGTTAACCTCGATAACGTCTCGACCTCCATCCTAAACAGTGTATGCTAGGTGGCGACATGATGCAATGATGAACGCGTCTGACTCGTAATCGATGGAAGCTTGCAACCCCATCAAAGGCCCCATGCTATACCATTGAGCAAGAACATTTAACTACATTGCTCAGTACTGGTTAGTTTCAGGAACGGAATCTATCGTGATAAGCAGAATCGCTTGTTTGGTAATATGAGAGAGAGGGATATATATATATATATATATATATATATATATATATATATATATAGAGAGAGAGAGAGAGAGAGAGAGAGAGAGAGAGAGAAAATGAGACAGAGAAAGGGAGAGAAAGAGATATTTTTTGTTTAAAACAAACAGGCCCGTGTGAAATGACAAAATACACACAAACATTACACAATGACATATTTAAACAAGTTGAACAGTGGATACTGATCTGAAAAACAAAACAAATAGTGGCGTATATTTGAAGGTTGTTTTTGTTTGTTTTAAAGAAAGAAGAGAAAAGGGTGAAACGTTAAGTCTTAGACGGAGAAGGTTTTGATACATACACACACAATGGTGTTCTATGTTTAAGGCTGGCCAGCAGACTTCCCTCGAACTCGTTACAGGACAGAACCAAGTATAGATTCAATCCTTTCAACAATTGCTATCATGGGACACACTAGTTGAGAAGAAACCTACAATTATAGCATCATTTACCTGCGCCATCGTTTTATTACTGTTATACGAACATCTTCACGCAGCAGAAATTAGTCGCTAGGGGGACGTTTGTTAACAACTAGTCTTGTATTTCACACCACGTGCTGCATGTACACAAATATACTAAATATATAAATATAAAAGCTTCTAACTAGACATTTAGAAACACGCGCACTGGCAAAACACATTCACGCTCTCCAACATAAATATACCAAATGATAGTGAAATATTCAACTTAAGAAAATACACGAAACATACTATACGCATTTGATTCTGAGACAGACCAATACTCGGCTTCCCGAGTTCCTAGTCTAAAATCTACGATATTAACCAAGCATTCAATAAGCAGACATTTATATTACATATAATGTATATTTCGCCTCGACCTGTTTGTTGAAACTCTCGAAAACACTGATATAGGTCGATTTGATACACCACTTGTAAATTCGCAGTCAGAATTTAATCTGAATTTCTATCTTCGGGAATTATACTTCGTGATTATGAATCTGTTGTGGGGGTTTCCAGCCGTACTAGATACATGTACTTGCCACTTTATAAACATTATTCAATACACACACACAGCTCCTTTAAGCATCGAGTTTTTTCTTCAACTTTCGTTAGCCAATCGGAACAACTGTTATGAAATTTCCTCGTACCCATTATATCGATTGCGATTGGCTGGCAAACGTTTCCGAAGATACCCGATCATTGCCGAGCTCTTCAATGATGGAATTTGAGAGTTACAATCACGTTCATAATCAGTTTTAACATATATAATATGATATTTAAAGACCTTTTCCAACATCCCTGTGTTTCAATTCACCAAACTATGCACATATACGTAGTCATTACTTCCATTATATATTTTCAATTTAACAACGGTCGAATTTGATTAGATGTATTATTTCATGAAAGCACGCACTGGATATTGAATATTGGCTGCGTTTGGGATATTCGATTCTGATTGACTGCATGGACTGTGTTGAATAAATTAGTAGGCCTATGCTTCCGAAACGTTTCTCTTTGTTTGAAAATTGTGACATATAATATTTACCATTCTCCTAAATACATTATACACTATATAAAATACGGATAAAGGTTGTTGGAATCTTGTTTCTGTTTAAACTAGCGCCTGGAACACGTTGATGGTGGCGTTTGAGAAGAAGGGTGTTTGGTGAGATGAGACATGTTCACTAATCTAGAATTACAGAAAGCGTCATCTCCCCCGTTTTAGTTGCCTAAACAATGAAAATAGAACAAATAAACCAAACACCAATATCAGCTGAAGAGGCAATCCTGACAGTTCCTAAAATATAATTAGGCTGTGCTGTAGCCCAGTTCTTACTTTGTAATCTTGTTTTGTAATAGTGTTCTTCTTACATTCTTATTATTATGAGTATCATTACGTTTTGTTGAGGTCCTTAAGGCAGAATAACAATTGTTATTGGTATTTCCTTCCCTGGCAGACTTCCATAATTATAATTGTATTTGACACAGGCGTATTTCTATCCTAGTTAACAAGGTGATTCGATATGACAGTGTGGTCATTGCTGATGTGTGCAGTGGACATTTAATACTGAGCATGTTGTAGCTTCATCTCCGTCTGTCTCTATGCTGACAACTTGCATATGTTGTAATGGATCCATGGTTGACAAGTGTTCCCAGTTGTTGCTGATGAACAGTCGTTGGTGTTGAGTACGGCTGTTGGTTCCCTAAGTATAATGGAACACTGGGCGTAGGAGGCGAGATTTTGACATGTATTTTGAGAGGGAACAGACGAAGACATGTTAAGACATGACAACTGTTCGACTATGGGAAGGGTATCAAGAATATGTAATATGCCAAGATACAATGCATGAGTTAATGAGTTAACAAACCATATACATGCACTCTCAAAGTAATCAAACTAAAAACGACTGGCGGTACGTTCATGAGATTGTTATATATGTTGAATATAAAAACTCACAGACTTTAGGTCCGTGGCAGTTGTCTTTAAGCAAGTGCCCAAGACGTCTGTTTGTTATTCGCCTGACTTGTGTGTACGTAGCAGTAAGTTTGTTTCTTCCCGAGCCTCTAAGTAACGTGGTTGACATGTTAAACCAGTCACGTGTTACATAGACGACAAGTTGTATCCCACTGTAAGTAAGCATTGTCACCTGTATCAATCGTACATTGACACGTGGGCTTAACTTGATGTCACGTGGTACTTTGAGATACGTGTCTGTATCCGTGTCTTATCGGGGATGGAGGTAGGGGGAGCAGTTGAACACTGGATCGAACCACAAGCAAATATCTATGTAAAGTTATGAATGGCAAACAAGTAACCGACATACATTTGTGGACAATCAAGAGATGTATAAATATGCTTTACTAAACGTTGCACAGGCAGCCAATACAAATAGAAAGGATAGGAAGAAGATGGTTATGGTATATTTAAGCCATAAGTGAATTTATTTACGCTGTAGGGTTAATACTTTGTTTTTAATATCGTCACAAAACGTGAGTATTTTATGGAAAATAAATGAACAAAAGGCAAACAGTATCACCTACAACAACAGCAAAACGTCTAAATAGGATTAACCATTTACAACAAAAATCGAAAGCGTATAATGTCAACTCAACAAATATTCTCAGCGCAGTAAAACAGCTTTTCAAACAACATGACAGAGACAGTTTAGCTCGATGCAGGTGAAGACGATACTAGCACTCCTATTGTACAAACAACAAATGACTTGTTTCTTCGCCAATCCTTACACTCCATATCTAAATCTAGTAGTATAAACGGTTGTTTCGTCTTTCAGACAGTTTCAGTTCCCTCAGACCGACACATCCATTTACCAACAAGCCCTCTATATCAATCCAGAAAACGAATATTTGAAGACAATTTGAATACAGGATCTAAAACGAAGTCTTTAGATAATAACTTTACACAACGTATGCAGGCTAACGTGTAAAAGATGCAGATTTGGAGTACGTCTGAGACATCGCCTAATTCTGCAGATTGATAAATCCAAGTTTGTAATTGTTCGAGATCTAAACTACCTGCCAACATAAAATATCAGAGTCTGTTGTGTAGACTGCTTCGACTTTCTCAATGGTGCACACAGACATAGCTTGTTTCTTAATGCTATCTTAACGTAATAACCGTTTAAACAAAACAAAACAATGGTCCATTTTGCTGTTTGTTCACTAGTTCAGTAAGGTTGCCGTTGAGAGAAACAGAAAAATACATAACTTGCAAGAATGGCAGGCACTCCTTTAACGTCCAACCTCGAACTTGGATATCACAAATTTATACGCAATCTAAAATGGTGAACATGTTTTGTGTTGTTTGTTTTTGTAAAGTGTGTTCATGCTATAAATGTTCTCTACAATTTTAAGTCGTTTATACTGACCATAAATGTCTTGACGGCATGCGCACAAGTACGTAACCATTTATACCAGAGTATCGGCTTGGGAAACGTGTGATATCTAGCCATATTACACCGGGTCAATCTGACTAATACCATACAACTTTATTACCCATTTACTGAATGTAATATGAAGTTAACGGTTCGTAGTTTTCAAGCACCAAACCTAGCATTGTTTCGTAATGGACAATACTGAGTTTAATGATAAACGAATGGGTAATTAAAACTCAAAAGAACGCATCGATAAATGATTCACTAGAATAATTACTCTGAAAAGTTAGCATTGGATATTTTTAATGATGAGAGCAGAGAGACGAGTCTTCATCACAGTTTATAAATTACAGTTTTATTGTAGTTATCATCTAATACAATAACACTTTCCTCGGTGTCATATGTGCGTTTTCAATTCCTACGTGTATTTACACATTCATAATAGCAATTAATTTATAATTGATACCAATAAATTTCACATAAAGTGGGCCCACACCGTATTATATGTCATTTAGGACGACATTGATTTTACAATAGGAAAGCCACTGTTCTATTGAACGTACGCCACTCGTTCCACTAGTATTACGGGAATTTCAAGGAAATAAAACATTCTCTGTCCCTTTTTAATAGTAGTTTTGACGTACATTGCCGTTTGACATGTAGCACACCTATTTTACTTACACTCAACGTTTAATATCAATATTTATCGCACTGAAATGTTAAATCTTTAGCACGATCTGCATTTAATTAAACTATATTATATTTCACCCCCAAGTAATTTGAAATAGAATGAGATGAGGTTAATTATAATTGAAATAAACACTTCATCACTAGAGCCCTGACGCAGTATCGGATATAATTATAGACAATATGTAGATTAATCAATGGTTCATGTTAAACTGTAAGAAGATATCGCTTGATAAGTACCTACGTGTAGTCATTTCATGCTACAAGAAGATAGTTGAGGTCGCATAGTTCACAACAGTTACCATTATAATACCAGTCTGGGTCTTAAAATAGGATTGAACGCCGTAAATGACAAGCGTCACACGTAGAATTAAGAAATAAAACATATGTACCCGTGTTTTATCGCGGTAAATGAATATAGGTACGAGTTCGGGTGCGTATGAATTAAATCACGAGTGCGCTAGCCACGCACCAGAACGTCGTCAGTACCCATAATTTATTAACGCGATAAAACACGGGTACACATGTTTTATTTCGATTCTAACACAACGGTACCTCTCAAATGTGTTGCACTCGTTTTGTTTGAAAGCTTATGGTGACAGGATGTCATCTGGTTGACTGTTCCTTGCGATCCCAAGAAAATGTCTTGTTCAATGAACGTGTTCAGATATTTATAGTGATGCTCGATTCAACTTTTACAAAGACGATTTTGTGAGCCTCAATTTTTACTAGTGTTTTTTGCATCACTATAAACCTTTCAAATGTCTCAATCTTTCGATTCATATAAATCTGTCTTGCGAGTTCTAATTGAAAACAACAGAACCAGCGTCAACAATAAAGTGTAGCAGTACTCGGGCAGAAACGTCCGGAATACTAAAATCTTACTCACACTTTAAAATCGGATCGCATTCATGTTATATGTGTTTCTGTTTCACATTGACTATACTATTGACGCATAACATGTTTTCATAAACACAACAATGTCTAACAAGAGATTTAGCACTCATTATAAAATATAGAGTGATTTGGATACCTTCGGTTCTGACAGTATTTTCGTTAAGAACTTTTACACATGAGGTAAAAGTAAAGCAGTCATATTTTATATTTGGACAATCACATACCTCACTTCCTATTTTAATGAAATCATTTGATTGATTTAAAGACAATATACGTGCTATATGCAATATTCAAAATATACACAGACACACTGATTTGCGCAATTGAACATCCCCACAAAAAAGAAGAAAACGAAAGAAACTTTTGCAAGCGGTGCAACTTAATGACGATTTTTATGTCTGTTTTCGGCTGTATTGAAATGTAAACGTGGGCGTCAGTTGTATACATAATCACACTGTTATTCGAAACAGATATTGCTGATTCACTTACGAACAGGGAGGGTGTGTGTGTGTCTGTAATTTGTGTATAATGTAGCACCATCACGCAACCATTCAACAACAGTGTATGTACTAGTGAACACTCCGCCGATACCACCAACATAGACTTACTGGCAAAATCAAAGGATGAATTCGAAGCTTTTTTTCTTACCGTTTCTTTCGATCTGCTTAATTAGCATTTAATCCATATCGAACCGCCTCCCCAATAGCCTAGTGGTAGAGTGCTGGCTTCGAATGCGGGAGGTCCCGGGTTCAATCCACAGTCAAGGACCGCGTCATATCATGTCATGTCAGTTGTGTTTTTTTGTTTTATTTCTCAATTTCAAGTACCGTAACGTCGTCTGGCATGTATGTATGACATTTCTGGGTTAAAGGTTCCGTGGAATTCTCTCTTATACTGATGTAGGAATTGTTTCATGGAAAGTCGAATTATAAAACAAAATGTCATTTAATTTTCTTAGGATATATGACTACACAAACAGTAAAAAACATTCTAGCACTCATAACCATTCTCCAAACTAGCAGATCTTACCATGTACAACTGATGATGCTGATGAGTATGATGTTGGCGTTGATGCTGATGATAATTCCTTCATATTATCATAAATGTACAAATTAAAACAAGTAAAACGCCAAATTGATCTAAACATTTACAAATAAGTTTTTCAGCATTCGTACGTTATTCATAAGACATTAAGTTGTGTTGTTGGGGAGTGAAATATAGATTTATAAGTTGAATGTGTTACAGTGAACTTCTGTTAATAAGACGATTCTTAGATGCAACAAAAAGTGATCTCAAACTCGAGTCATTCTAGCGAGACCCAAATACAAGGATATGACATGTGTGACCAGAAAAAACCTTGGTTTTGACAACAGACCTTTAATGAATAATAAAGCTGTTAACTTGATTTGAATATATTTTATCACGATCTACGTAACATTGGTATAATTTAGTGTAAACCATTAGACAGAGACAATTTTTAAACAACAATTTCAACTTAAAAATCCATAATCTAGTAATTAATTGTTTATACAAGTTATTAATTCATAGCAATAGCATAGAATTTGGAGTCAAGATCCACAGAGTATCAAGTGACACTTAAGACAATCTAATTTTTTCAACGGGCAATCATAAATCTTAACTGCAGGGAGAGGTTATCCGCCTCCCCACTAGACAATGCTAATGCAATTAAACTGATAAAACTTAATTAATTAAACCCACTTTACTCCTTCTCAAGAACAGTTATAATGTTTTAAATGTGAGTATTTTACGATCATAAATTTAATGAATAAATTAACTGTTTAGATCATTTAATAAAAAAATGTTGTTTCTTTCTTTTCTGTTTTGATTTTGGTTGCTTTTGTTGCTTGTGGGTTTGTTGTTTTACTTTGTCTTGCTTTGTACTTTTTTGATACAATTCTTACAAACAAAAACAGGCAAATCTAAACCAACGTGTAAGAGAGTTCATAGTTTATGATGCCACAAGTTTCAGATAAAAAGCTTCCATCACAATCTCTCAAAGTCATTTCATACAAAAGAAGCTCACGAAAAAGAAGTATTTATATACAAATGTACCAAATAAATAAAAACATGAGCAATGTTTTTTTTGTTTTATTGCATTCAATTCTAGCAAACACTTTATCACAAGGGAGGCAACTCATACTAACACATGCAAACACATGAAACAAGAGTTATCCTCTGCTAAATATACAAGTACAATGTACAAGCCAAAAGACTTTGATACAAACAAATATCGGTACTAACATTATTTTTTCTACAGGGTTCATTCTAGCAAATTAAAAAGTTGGACACCAAAACAGGCCAACCTACTGAGTTCATTAAAACAAAATGCAATAAGGCAGGTGTCATCTAAAAACAGTAAAAGGGTTCATGAATAGCAATCCACTAACATTTATATTTATATAGTTTTATTCCAATCAGTCAGAAAAGGCTTGCATTACTTACTAGAGTCTATTCCACAAACTAATAAACCTGCTAGAAACAATTCCACACACAAATTTAATAAACTTGCTAGAAACAATTCCATCTACTTATAAACAAGCATAAACCTGCTAGAAACAATTCCACACACAAATTTAATAAACTTGCTAGAAACAATTCCATCTACTTATAAACAAGCATAAACCTGCTAGAAACAATTCCACACACAAATTTAATAAACTTGCTAGAAACAATTCCATCCACTTATAAACAAGCATTAATCCTCTAAAAACAATTCTACAAATAAACAAGCAAAGTTTAGAGTAAAGGCCATAAGGTCCAAATATTTATAAAGAATGGATTTAAAGATTTTTTTCACTTGTAAATGACAACATAATTCACTAGGTACATTTGTAACGTAAGTGCCTGTACTCTAGGTGTTGTTATGTGTATAGTAGCAGAATGGAAGGCCAGCTATATGCAGTAATATATTGAATTGAGTGGTTGATGGTTTCCTATTGGAGGATAGGGATTTATTTTGAATTTTTGAGAAAGAAAAAACTGTTGACTAAGGCCACTTTTCAACTTTATGGAGTTTAAATAGAGTACAGCTTTTATCTTATAGTCTATACTTTGATGTAATTCAGTTATTGTTTGATGCGTTTCAGCAATAATTTAAATGGAATCCTTTAATGTGATATAAGCCCAATATAGAACGTACATTTGTATTGTATATGAGCATTGACCAGAAACTATGGAATAAATTACATGAACCAATGTATTACAAAATAGGTGTTATATGTTTATTCCATGACACAAGATATATAATCTGCTGTAATAAAACAACAATGCAATCCACCTATTTCACAATTCAACATTCTGTTTAATGAATTCAGGAGTGTCTGGTCAATATTCGTATACATGACCATACCATCAATTAGAAACTATTGTTTGTTTACTAAATTTGTTTTATCCTTATCTAGGTTCATTCCCCTTGCAATATTACTTTTAATGTTTGTAAGTTTTACCCTAATTATGAAAACGTTATTGAGTTTCTGCTGATTTCTAAAACAACACTACAACAAAAATGTATATATATGTATAACTGTATAAAAAAAAAAATTATGTTTTATCTGTATATTGATTAAAATATATCTCACAAGTACGTTAAGCATTTGTTATGCAATACAGTACTCAATAATAGATTAAAAATGCTGTGTCAAAAAACAATAATATTGGATAAAAAAATACATATAGGTTAGTGTACATTATCTACACTTGGACCCGCATCCATGTATCATTAACAATAGTAATTTATACATTGCACTAGTTCTGTTACCATAGCAATCCTGTTTTTTGTTTAGATATCCATGGGGCGTGTTTAGATATCGGTATTTAGATATCAGTGTTTAGATATCAGTGTTTAGATATATGTGTTTAGATATATGTGTTTAGATATATGTGTTTAGATATCAGTGTTTAGATATCCGTGTTTAGATATCGGTGTTTAGATATCCGTGTTTAGATATCGGTGTTTAGATATCTGTGTTTAGATATCGGTGTTTAGATATCGGTATTTAGATATATGTGTTTAGATATCGGTATTTAGATATCTGTGTTTAGATATCGGTATTTAGATATGTGTTTAGATATTGGTATTTAGATATATGTGTTTAGATATCGGTATTTATATATCTGTGTTTAGATATCGGTATTTAGATATATGTGTTTAGATATCGGTATTTAGATATCGGTATTTAGATATCGGTATTTAGATATATGTGTTTAGATATCGGTATTTAGATGTCGGTATTTAGATATCGGTGTTCTAATAATACAACTACTCTCAGGACGGTAATTGGTTCAATAAAACTCAAGTGTAAACATCTACACTCTGTTGTCTACAAATTGCATAGAAGTCGGACCAAAAATGTGTTGATTTATTAGCAAACTAGTTTTAATAATAATTGGTCTTAAAATATAACTTTATATTGCAAAACATATTGGGCTTATTGAACTTAAGGAAGAATCATGCAGGTAATTGACAGTTGGTTTTTGGTTATGACAATAATTAAAAGGGGGCTTTTCTGATATATATCTAAGCCAATCTTCCATATAGCCCTCAATATATTTTAGTTTGATTGTGATTGTGGAACCAACCAGTACTAAGCAATAAGGGTAAAGTTTCTTGCTCAATAAAACAACAGGAGCCTTTTATTGAGGTTCCAACCCAAAAACTGACAGGTTACAAGTTAAACACATTACCCACTGCGCCACTTCGCCCTTCTAGAACGAAACTGAAGCCCAAAATTACCAAGGTACCAGTGCACTAAAATGGACTAAAACAGATTTCTGTCTTCCCTAGATCAATGAAACTTCACATTTTAAAAGTATAAGCTGGGGGAAGATACAAATTCACCTCATTTAGTTAATTAAGTGTGCTAAACTTCTGCCATCTACCCCAAAATAATTTGTATTGTCCAAAACTGCAACTAATGTAAAATTGTTAACATTTGTAACACACCTAAATTAAATTATTATCATGAATTTCAACAGCCAACTGATCTATAAATTTAAATGTCATAAAGACTCACATAAAAATTCTCTATTTTGTTTAATCATTAATTTGTGTTCTCTCTAAATGCACTGAACTTTCAAGAAGACTGATGTTTTAAACCAACAAAACGAAATGAGCCATTCCGAACTATGGCCCAGTGTTCATATTTGATCCTGAAAATTGCTTTAGCTGTTTTTGTACAGTATAACATATACATGTAATTGATAATTGAATCAATGATTTGATATTTTGGCTCATTTTGGATTAGTTTATTGGTAGCTCATTTTGTCTTAGTTTACCGGTAGCTCATTTTGGCTTAGTTTGGATCAGTTTACCGGTAGCTCATTTTGGCTTAGTTTACCGGTAGCTCATTTTGGCTTAGTTTGGATCAGTTTACCTGTTGCTCATTTTGGCTTAGTTTGGATCAGTTTACCGGTAGCTCATTTTGGCTTAGTTTACCGGTAGCTCATTTTGGCTAAGTTTGGATCAGTTTACCGGTAGCTCATTTTGGCTTAGTTTGGATCAGTTTACCGGTAGCTCATTTTGGCTTAGTTTACCGGTAGCTCATTTTGGCTTAGTTTACCGGTAGCTCATTTTGGCTTAGTTTGGATCAGTTTACCTGTAGCTCATTTTGGCTTAGTTTGGTTAAATTTGGATCAGTATGGCTCTCGCATTGGCTTAGAATCAGATATATTGCTGAAATGCTATATACTTGTTTTAACACTTACACTATTAATGTTATAAACTATACAAACCAAGAATCGTGTTCTATATTAACAACAATAAAACTATATGCTCACTAACTCACTTACAGGATTAAGTAAACATGGGACCTGAAATATCTCAATTTAAAAACCAAAATAGCACATTGTTTCTCTCATTATATTACTTCTATAGCTTTTATCTCTAATAGAACATATCATACACTTTTGTCATTCTCTTCTTTGATAACCACATTGTCATGATTTGAAAACATATCATCATTGACTTCAGCCTTGTCTTCTTCAGAAACAGCTTTGTCGAAATATGTTTCTTCATCATTTTCAGCAACTAATGTACATTTTTGCTGACTAACCAATAGTTTGTCATTTTCATCTTCAGTGTTGGGAGTTTCATTTTCATCAATGTGTGTCTCGGCAGAATCTTTAGCACCACTTGGCTCACCAATATCTATACCAGCACTCGTTGGTAGATCCATTGTTACCTTTGAGTCAAGTATCCCATCTGTTTCGTGCAGTTTTTTGTGACGTTGAAAATGAGTATAACCAGCGAAGGAGCGAGTGCAATAGAGACACGTGTATGGTTTAACCCCTGTGTGCGTGCGTCTGTGTCGAGTGAGGTAGCTTGCCATGGCGAAGGATTTCCCACAGGTGTCACACTGATGCGGTTTTTTACCTGAGTGCAGTCGAATGTGTGCTTTAAGGTAAGTACTTTCCGTAAAACTTTTTTTACAAATTTCACAAACGTAACTCTGTATTCTGTCCATGTCCAAGTGAACAGCCATGTGTGCTTTGAGTTTATGCGACTGAGCAAAACTCTCCCCACACTCTACACATATGTGAGGTCTTTCCCCGGTGTGTATCATCTTATGATTAGTTAGTGCGTATGAAGTTTTTAAATTTTTACCACATAAATCACAAGGATACCACTGTCTCACTTCGTCGGGTTGATGCGTTCTTTTGTGTCTGCTGAACGAACTTGAGGCACTGAATGTTTTACCACACTCTTCACATGTGTACGGTCGTTCTCCTGTGTGTAGACGGAAGTGATCCTTCATACTGCCATGCTGGGAGAAGGATAGGTCACATATACTGCATACAAATGGTTTTTCGCCGGTATGTGTTCTAACATGAAGGTTCAAATTGCCGACCTTGCTAAATGACTTATCACAAAACTTACACGAATAAGGTCTTTCGCCAGTGTGCGTACGTATATGAGCCTCAAGATGACTGTCCCTACTAAAAGACCTATCACAAAACTGGCAAACAAATGGACTTAATCCATGAAGCAATGTATGTCGTTTCAGATCACCTTCTCTTTTAAATGGTTTGTTACAGGTTTGACATTGAAATAGTCTGACATCAGAATGGGCAGTCAAATGTACTTCTAGATGTTTAGCATACTTGAAGGCTTTATCGCAAAGATGACAGCTAAATGGTCTAGGTACTTCAGCAGCATTCATTTCTGTACACACCCTGGCTTCAATCTCAGCACCTACAGCGAATAAAGCAAATATGTTAAAATTATACTACAATAGAAATGGTCTCTCACTCTCTGCTGTTGTTAGGGTTTTAACAAATATAAAAATGTATGGCTTTGTGTATCAATGATAAAACGTAAATAACCTGAAGTATTGTAGGAGAAGGTGGCCTTAGATATAGGATTTAAAAGGTTATACTTGATTAATTCTACAGCAATAACCAAAAATGACATGAATTTAAACTTATACAAATCATTCTGTCCGAAAAGAGTGTATACATGTGTAAACGTGTCTTTTGCATGGGAGGAAAATAGTGTACAATAAGGACTTCCACCTGTCCCACCTAAAATCTATGTGAAAGACTCTGGACCTCAGGCGTATCATCAATTTGTAACAGTCTGAACACTTTTAAATACATTTTATTATGGTTTCTATCACATACTAACAACATGATGCATATATTAAAGATATGCTTCAGGAACAATTGTGCACCCAAAACAGGTCACTATTTCGGTTAGCTTTTCTGGGATATAAAATTATAAATAAACCAATCTTTCACATATCTGTCGTCAGTTCACTAAACATCTAGAATACTATTTATATGGCATATATTTCAAGACCACTGGCAAGAAAGTATCGCATTAATATACAATAATAATAATTTCGATGTCATTTGCTGGTCTACCTACCCGGTAGTAATCTATACCAGGTTCGTAAATATTGTATATAAGTCTTCCCATTGACATGTTTATTGCTTTTTGGAGCCCACTACATTGACACCACTTTCACAGTTGTAGAAATCACACCTACTGTGTTTACACTGTTTTTACAACATCAACTGAACCCACTTGTCAATGGAGGTGCATACACTATAACAACATTGATAATTGACACTAATTAGTCTATTAGAGGGGGATAAAGTTAAGTTGTTGCAGACAATGGACTTAAAGATTAGAGGCATCAACAGCAGTTTAGACATGTGTAAGAGCAAAAACGGTTGAGATCGTTTGTTGCACATTTTTCGGATGGCGAGTAATTTCGGACATATTCTTTATAACGATTTTCCAGTTACGTTTGAATTAGCATTCAATCATTAGATTTGGCTGACACTAGATTTGTAAAATTGCACTTTATTAAAGCAAAACTATTATATATTTTTCAGGTGCAGACTCATGAAATGAAAAGCTGAAATCCAAGATGTCTATATATATATATATGTCATAATACGACAGAATGTGTTGTTTTTGTAATGTTCGGTTTAACCCAATAAAAACATAGAATATTGGTTGTGTCTTCACTTAATAAGGACATGTTTTAGTCAAAATCTATTGAATGTACTGTCATGAAAATATGATGTATATAAAATATTTTGCTATAGTGTTTATTTTAATGAAACTACATGTGTTAATTTGTTGGTGTAAAAAGCCATAACACTATGGATAATTCGTCGTCTGTTTGCAATGTTCCAAACTCAAAAAATTAGCACATATAGGAAGGTGTATTGATTTATCTTACTTTACAATCTTCCATGCTGAGGTATGTTTGAGAACATGATCTTTGACACCAAGCATTTTAGAAATGTGACGTGATTGTTTTGGGTCGACCATTTTAAATCATGTTAAAAGGTGGTTTTGTACAAAATAAAGAAATACATAAGGTGACATTGTGATGATAAGTAAACTATATCATAATCTATATGTTTATATTACTGGGATGTTTTCTAAAATTTCTTACTTTATTTCTTTGGTGCTTGTTTCAAAACAACATTTATGTGTGTATGTAAATATAATATCACTTGACTGAAGCAGAGTGTGTGCATAGAAACGGAGTAAACAAGCAAAATGGATACCCTCAAAATTACTCCTACATAAAAAATACCACATAACAGGATATCCAACGATTGTAGTGCATGACACCCAAATCAATGATCGCTCATTTTCATTAGAAAGAGCTGTTAAAGTGTGATTAATTGCATCAATCTTTTTTTGTAAAACGGAGAAAGTTGTTAAAGCATGACGACGTTATTTAAGCATGACGACAATCAAAGCGTAATATCATTACACTATGTCAACATGATAAACATGTACTTTTTTACTTTTAAGATTTGACAGTCTTTCGCGATCTCTGTGCCTAAAGCACACATTTGTTCGAGTACAATTCCGTGTGTAAGTCAATTCAACGGCAATCACGTGATCCTATTTCATATCACTTACTCATGTCGGGTCCTCTTTGGCTGTCTGACTATTCCTTTAATAACGGGGTCATTAAAACTTAATTTTTTGGACATTTGTGCGATCAAATTTTTGTGGCCGGATTGACAATAAGGGAAATAACTCTGTTGGTACAAGTTTATTATTCGGTCGTTCAATGCATAGGTTGAAAACGCGATTCTTGTAACCAAAAGATTAGCCTATTTTCTAAATTTCAATGTATTTTACAGGGGCCGTTCTAGGATTTCGTGTTGGGGGGGGGGGGGGGGGGTAGTAGTGGGCCGACCCACCTGCTAATGTTATACCCTGGACGGTAAAATGATACATTCAACCGCTATTGAAATGGTATACGGACGTTTCACCATACTCATTTTTTTTAAATAAATTCTTCCTGTATAAATGAATGTGAGTATATAATCTATAATATGTTTGGTGTACGAACTTGATGATAATAAAAATGGTTTATTGTTTAACTTTCTAATAAAAACTGTGTGGTGCTGTATATAGTAAGGCTAATGTTTCATGTACGTAATTTATAATAACACATATAATGTTGATTGTTTTGATTATCTTTGACGATGTTGTATTTATATTTTAGTTGATGATAACTGTTGAAAAATGTTTGTAAACAAGTTAAAATGTATAATAAAGATTCTTAAAAATGTGATGTTGGTTGTAAGATTTTTTAAAAAAAAACATGGTTGGTCTACATCAATCGATGAGTTAGTTATTTAATTAAAAGTTAGTTTGCCATCATTATTATCAACTGTTTTTAATGTTAAACATTAAAGAGAGGCTTTTAACATTTAGAAGCAATATTGGTATTCAGAAAAATGACGGGAACAAATCAGCAGGATCTCCTTTCTTCTCAAATAAATATTTAAAAAAATGCATATGACAGTCCCTAATGTTCTTGTCATAATCCTTAACAATTCTGATCAGTGTTTTCATTTGCATTATTTATAAAATAAAGAAATCATTCCATCCCAATTATCAGTCTATCGTCTGTTTCGCACGTTTACCTGTTCGTTCTATTTATATCGATACAACTTAAAGTAGACAGAGCCGATTTGATCTTTACAACAATAAAACACATTGTAAGCTGATTTGTTTTCTCCCGTTTCATTTGTTTAGACATTTCAAAACACACACAGAAAACTATACCTTTTCTCCGCGCATTTCTCGTGTCCTAATGTGTCGTTATTGTGTCCATGTCCATCAATGAATCGTTTCAGACTCACTCACTGTGTATTCAATTTTGATTGACAGCTCTGAGTGCCAATGACGTCATGGTGGCGACTTTCTTGAACTCGATTAAATCATAGCACAGTCGTGTGCCCTTTTAATTTTGTTTATTAAATGACTTTTACTGTTTGTAGACAATGATAATAGTATAAATGGAATATTAGGTCCCTGTCTTTGTACACTTCGGTATATTACTGTTTACCATCAATATCAATCCATTGAATAACTTAATGTTTACCATCATTATCAATCCATTGAATAACTTACTGTTAACCATCAATATCAATCCATTGACTAGCTTACTGTTAACCATCAATATCAATCCATTGAATAACTTACTGTTTACCATCAATATCAATCCATTGAATAACTTACTGTTTACCATAACTATCAATCCATTGAATAACGTAATGTTAACCATCAATATCAATCCATTGAATAACTTACTGTTAACCATCAATATCAATCCATTGACTAACTTACTGTTAACTATCAATATCAATCCATTGAATAACTTACTGTTTACCATCAATATCAATCCATTGAATAACTTACTGTTTACCATACCTATCAATCCATTGAATAACGTAATGTTAACCATCAATATCAATCCATTGAATAACTTACTGTT
>ENA-OREC01000314-OREC01000314.1-marine-metagenome-genome-assembly--contig:-NODE-314-length-17181-cov-12.728192_pt1 | contig 17181 bp, 9 predicted proteins | sample MGYA00248626_ERZ508543 | MGnify/ENA primary metagenome ERZ508543 (study PRJEB26211, sample SAMN05518279) | marine metagenome | isolation source: Puget Sound, Washington, USA | host: Bankia setacea...
AGATCTACACTCTTTCCCATCCCTGACTCTCACCCAACCCCCTTACGTACACCATCACTAAATTTCACAATCACCATGGTAACCAGAAAAAAAAATCACAAGGTCTGTGAGTATGGTATATTCTTATATTTTTGGAGAAGATCGACACCAGTTCTAGATTTTCATACCCACTATCAAAGATTGTATTGATTTACTGTCAGATAATATTAGACCTCTAGCCTGATTGAAAACTCTACAAAGTGGCAAACACAGTTCTTATTTGCTACCAATCCACCAACTTAACTCCGAAGCCATCGTAGCTGCACGCGATTTTCCGAGACAAGTTGTCATAACTGATGCTATTATTTCTAAGCCCTATGCAAATATATAATAGTAAGTAAACAATAATACTGACACTTGTGTTTTATTTACAAGTTTAGGAGTGAAACAATCACATCAGTTATCATAAAACATCGGAGAGAGGGAGTTAATATCGAGAACCCTAATGATTTGTATCACGCAGAGTGGAATCAACTATCTGTACCATGGCATGGCATCCTTATAGATACAATTGTTCTCTCCATTTAACTCACACTCTATCGTTTTGAGATAAGGTATTTCTAACATTACACACTTTTGAAGCATTGCAACCTTCTTCAAAGCCAACTGTAGAATAGAAACATGCATTTCATCCCTAGATCATCCTCCCGCACTTAAAACCATAAAGATTCCAGGAATTTCCCAGAAAAATCAATATGACAGATGCCAATTTACACTAATGTTTGAGTGGCTAAAGACATAGTATATAATTGTTGTCTGCTTGTACAGCCTCACTTTGAAATAAATTTACATTAAAATTACCCACAAGTAACTATTTTAAGCCAAACGCGATAAAGTCCTGGAAAGTGTGAAAAGTAGAATGTTTTAGCATTATTATTTAAAGTTAAAAGGAAATTGTATAATGAAATTGAAATGATAAGACTAAATATTAGTTATAAAGACTATGAATACAAAACATAACGGTTTCTTTGAGCTAGAAAGAGAATTTGTCAACTCATAGAAAGGAAAAGGAGGGAGAACATGGTGACTAGTTTTTGTTGTAGAGGTGAGACTTACAGCTTGTTGATAGCCTGAAAGGTGTAGTTACAATATGTTTTACTGCCGGCACTTGTACCTCGACTATGTTTTACTGGTCTCCACTTGTACCTCGACTATGTTTTACTGGTCTCCACTTGTACAAATGACATTGTTTTTCGGTCGTTGTTACCCTTTTATAAGTGCCAGTGTGTCACAGCTTTAGCATTTTTGCTTCATCTTTTAGGAGAGGTGTCATTTCGAGTCTTTTGAGCATACCAGGCTTTAGCTTATCTTCACAGTAACTAAGATGAAATTACAAAATGTACCTGTTTATCAAGAGAGTTACAAGACATCAAAAAGGCACAAACTCAAGAAACAGCGGTGGTATACAAATAAATAACATGAGATTGAACAAATGGGTTTATCTGTGACTGAGCTAAAGACATCGTACACAGCCGTACCTCTAATCCCACGACTGTGCCATTAAATTCCACTTGGCACCATAGAACTGCTGTTTTATCACTAAACATAAGCTGCACGCAATATACCAGCTGCCATTTTGTTTAACCTGATGCATCAAAGCAAGCTTGTGGTATTGAGGTAAAAATAGAGAGAAACTGTTATTTTGTTTACAGGGTACATTGACGTGGGGTAATGTAAGATGCCATTTTGTTTTATCAATAGCTCTGATGTCACAGGATTTTCTTACCACATGATTTGGGGGGTATAATTTACCGAAAAGAACGAAAAGAACGCAGACAGCGAGTCCTTACCATTGTCTTAATCATAACACCAGCCTTAGCCTATTGTCTCGCACAATCTGTTAATATACTATACTTATTTCTGGAGGAGATAATGTAACCAGTAAATTCCCATTTAGGTTTCCACCGAAATACTTTTTTGGGGTGTTACGATATCGTACTGGAAATGGTTGAATGTAGTATCATGATGTAAGAGTAGTTATTGCCCTCTAAACCATACGATATCTATTAATATGCATTACTGAGTGCTATAGTAAACCCATACAGCAAAGGTTACGCAGTCCTTGAAATGCTCAAACAATCTGGTCTTCGAAATTCATAGCGGAAACATATCCTTCGGCACTCACAGACATGCATTATTACGACTGATTTATTCCGAACTTTTTATTTATTTACGTTTTTTTTTATTAATAAGTCATCCTGGTATAGTCATTCAGAAATGTAAACTCAGATGTAGTGATATACGTCAGTAAGATCAGACATGTACATGGGCGATAACTAAAGTTCAACATGTACAATGAGTAATAAAAAAAGTCTACACTAAAACACATACCATACTTTTCAACCGCCATTAATTTTATGTGTAACAATACGTTCTCACTGCCATACTGTGTTGTTTTTTCCCGTCTATAAATTACATCGCTCCAATAAAACTTATACTGTATAATTGGCCATTAAGACTATGTGAAGCTGCAGTGTATGAAACGTAAATGTTTGATATTTTTCTCTCGGCTCATTCAATCATAGTAAAGTAGAATATACATGGAAAAGGAGAACAAAAAGCATTGTTTATGTTGATTATTAACTATAACGAGTACATTATAGAAACAATAGCAAAAATGTAATGAAACCTTATAGACTCAGACAACAGGTAAATTGATCGACTTTTAGCCTAACTTAGAGGTTGGGATCATTTTGTCTTTTGCTACTTTTTTACTATTAAATGAAATTGTGTACTTCTAGTTTTACATTTAAATCCTTTGAGTTATTTAAATTAAAGATCGACCTACTTACTCTCTAAGGTAAATTAAAAAAAACTCTCAAACAATCATTACCAAACTTACAAAGCACCATGCAATTAGCGATCAAAACATAAGACTTTAGACCAATGAAAATGACCCGAATGTTCTTTTAACACAAATATCATTCAGATTCTACATGTGTGACACCTTTCCACATCACCTCTCGACTATATATATAAGTGATACACAACAGGCACCTGTCGTACTTGATTGAAAAAGCCATATAAGTAAATCGAGCAGGTAAACTTCAAAGTCTTTGACAATGCACAGCCGTACTCTACAATCCCCCCACCCCCCTCCTCTCTTCCCTTCCTCCAACTAATAACATGAACATGACTGTATTCTGAATTCAACAATTATCTCTGACAGCAGGCTACGTTCAAAGTCATCAACAATCTTTTATTATCAAACCCTAACCCCCTTAGAGTGTTCCCTCTTCCCCCTTTAAGAGTTCCCTTAACATCTTCTGATCTCCCCCCCCCTCCCCCCGATGCCACTGGACTTTGTGTTGCATTAATGTCAGAGGTCAACCGAGCATTATACATCTAGAAAGGTGAAGGTGACGTCTAATTAATCATTTTGTTTTGTCATTTTTGACTCCATGTACTTAACCTTCTTTGACAGAACATCTAACAAGTAAAGGTTTTTTTCTCCAATTAATGGTAACCTTGTTAACTTAGGTGGGGGATTAGTTTCAACTCTTCAATTATTTTTCAAAGATCAGTTTTAAAAGTTCTCAGAAACATGCGCTGTTATTTAAGCTGGTTTTATTCAAAGCAACTGGAAGTTAAAGCTATAAACTACACCTCAAACCTCAGCAAAATAACCAAATCTTGATTTTTCGGAAATTTAAGTTGCTCAACTGTACTCACTTTACAGTATAAGTGGTATTTATAGTTTGTTACTCTATCTTTGTTACTCTATGTATGAAAGACAATAATCTGTGAAAAGCAATTTAGAGAGGTGAAAGTAGTAAGGTGCTATCTGCTTCTATATTTAGTTCCACTTAGAACAGTCTTGTTTTCAACGCATGATACGCTTTATAATCAATGAAGGTTTACACGATTGTCAGAAAGAAACAGTTGACGCAAAAAGCATAATCAGAACAAAGATCAAAGTTTTCAAGACGAACTGACAGTGATTATTAAAGATCATTAACCATGTGCTGATCTTTTGAACATCTGATTTTAAAATAAGTTTAAACTGATTAGTAAATTCACAAACAACAGTGTAAAAAACTTCTCCATTTTTACAAAATCCTAAAATAGACCAAAATCTTTCAAGCGTCAGAACTTCTCAATCATCCCAGGTCCAGAATCTTGTAATTTCGTTTTTCAAATTTCTTGAAAGAAGTTTTATCACAAATGTTGCCCTGAAATAACTGATCCATAACTGACAGAAACGCTGATAACAAAAATATTTCTTATCCAACTCTTTTTGAAACAACAACAACAAAACACTTCTCCAGACAAAAAAATGTTGCCCTTTTCAGTGAAACGTTTACTCCACCTTTTATATAATGCCATGCTCATAATAAAAAACAACAATTACTATTCTGTTTTCAAGAGTTTCCATTCTATACATCAAAGGTCACTTAAGATGACTAATATCAACATATAAGGTCAACTTTTGTGGATCTACTTTGTAGACAGACTCAATCAATAGCGCAAAACTATGAACTATGTTGAAAAAGAAATAAAAACTTGTCAAAAAAGGCGAAAAAATTACTTCTGCAAAAATCAAACTTGTCAAAAAAGGCTAGAAAATTACATCTGCAAAAGAAATATAAACAGCTTGAGCATTTCCTTTTCAAGACAGATGTTATATAGACATTCTAGTCAATCAAACCTAAGTGGAATATCAGCAGCTTGTCATTTTCCAGATGTTTAGAAAAGGAATCCGAGTATGTTTAAATCTTTTATCAATTAAAGGGTGCTAGATAGACAAGATTTGGTGCCAGAATCATTCAATCACTCTTCGATAATTAACTGAATCCACAAACGCCAATTACATCTTCCTCTAAACAAGACTTTTCCCCCAGACTTTGCACTTTTAATATTTCACAATTAACAGCTGAACTGAACGTGGCTTAAAGTTTTTGAAAATCTGCGTTTAAGATTCAACACTTAAAATTATTCTGAATTGTTCAGCTTCAAATAGAAATCCTTGGGGCATAGTTTCTTATTTTAGAATGTTTATATTGTTGTACACTTGTTCCAAACATTATAAACAATCGGAACTAGCAATGAAGTCTTAACTTATCAATGATATTTCACTTTAAATTATGTTATTTTCTAAGTGTTTCTCATAAATTTAGTAACATCTTGTAATAAACACATCAATGCATTGCTATAATTTCACTAATACAATTCTTGCAATATAAACTTATCAAATTTTATTTCAATTTCTGTAATTTCCATTTCTCAAAACGTTATACCCTAAAGCAGTTTGATTTATTAATAGAAATGATTTATTCTTTATTCAAAATTAATTTATAAATATCTTACTTCAATTATTCCATATCTATTTGTAATTTTCATTTTTCTGTCACTTAAGCTGCCCAATCTATTTAAAGTAACATCTTGATTTTGAACTTTATAGAGTTTGGAATCATTTTTATTCCTTCTCACCCTGTTAATATACATCTTTCTAAGCTGCATAACGCTCAGAGGTGAATCCGTAAAATACTGCATGTTATTTTTTGGGCAATCACATGTTTCATTGGTTTTATATTTCTAGTGCATGTTTTTCATTTATTTTCATTTCTTCCGCAGTACCGTAATCCTACCCGCCTATATCTGGAAAGTCTGTTCCTCGGCGGATACACAAATCATGGAATCTTGCTTTTTCTACCTCTGATTGATAAAACAAATTAGACTTAATGCAACCAGAAAATGTTCCATATGCTACAGGTATTAAAAATCATTTCGATCAAAGAAAAGCAAAACGATGTATAAGTAGTTCCCAAATGGTTTTACGCTGCATTCTTTTGCTTGCAAAACTCGCTCAAAGCAATGCTACAGATAAAAATAACTCATGATCGTTACTAAAAATAAAGTAACGGCACAAAAAGAAACTCCCCACCAATGTATGAAATTGTTGGAATATCTTGTAGACTGTGTAATAAATGTTTGAACAAGAACATAAAAAAGTATGTACTATTCATTAAGTATAAAAACTAAAATGTCTGAGGAACTCTTTTTCATAGACTAATAACATCAATTATAGAAAGTTTGACAGCTGTATTAATCATGAATGAGTCTGTTACAAGTCTTAAGAAATCCATCTCAATTTGAAGCCCTGTTGTCTATGGTCCCCTAAAGTTGATGTTTCACTGAGCGGCAATAATTTTCTCTCTTAGGTTGAGAAGTCAAACCACTTCAGTACCGGGGTTAAATGGAAATACTTTAATCTCTTCACTTGGCCAAATATAAGGACCTTAAAGATTGAATTTTCTGAGATAAAAATCTAATCCCTTTCTATACATTCAGACAGTTCTGGAATGAAAATGCTGCTATATTGCATTAGGAAATAGTATTAATTCATCAAGAAAAACCTATCAGCGATTCTGTCACTCTGTAGGACTCTATGGTCCCAACTTAGTAACAGTTTTACACTATCATACCAGTCATAGATTGCTGGATATTGTATTGGGAGGGGATTGGGTGGGGCAGAGAAAATGGGGAGTAGTGGGGAGTAAAGTCTGGGGCCACAAGGCTGCTGCGGAGAGTTTTTCTGAGATAGGCTATTAATCACTTACTACGTCAATTGGAATTAATCCTGGCATCCAAACATTTCAGCTGCACTGTGCTTATCAACTATATACTGCCGATTTTGATCAGAATGGTGCATTTGGGAATTTCTGAGGAAGCTGGGCCATTAAATCAGGCTTTGCATTTGCCCATTAAATTGGGGCTTTTGGAATTGTAGAGCTTTCACATTAAAGCTGATCTGTGGGTGTCAGCCTGGCCATTTACTGATCTTGGACACACAGAAAATTAATGCAATGTTCGTATTGAATCTATCAGACAATTAATATGGAACAGAGTAAGTAATTAAAACAGGCTAATCACACATTACCTCAAAATGTGTAACTTAAATGGACAATAAAGATTGCATAAGCCTGGCATGATCTATTTCAACGGACTGGTATATGTACACATAAAAAGCTGAATGTTTTAAGTTCAAATAAAATGTGACAAAGCTTTACAATATGCACTTGACTTTATAGCTCTGTATTTCCAATACTTCTATCCCAATTATACAAGCATGCAAAATTGAACAAAAGGGTCACACACTTTTCAAACATTTTTTCCCCAATTGTAGACCAAGCCATTCAATTGTAAACAATATATAGAGCTGAACAATCAATTCTAACACGTTTTCGATACGTTGCGGTAAACAGTCGTTTTTAACCCCACACATCATAAATTTGTAATGTTTTCAATAAGCTCTCGAGTTTTCCGTTAAATAATTTAATGTTGGGCAAGTCATATTTTAAGTGTATGTTTTTATTTTCTTAAAGGATTGTGAGGGCTTTACGACATAAATGATTGACAATTACACTTTCTTATACGTTATAATAAATCATCCCAAAAACATGTAGTTATGTGTAAAAAACTGGACAGTTAATATTACGACAAAACACGCAAAAGGGGGGAAAATAGGACACTGGAATTTAGTATAACGTTTTCAAATTTGTCTCATGTCCCATTCATAACTGAGCAGAGAGCCTGGGTTTAATTTACTACTCCTATACAAAAATGTCAATGACTGCTGGGTGATTACTCAAGGGGAGACAAATCATGAAGGACTTACAATCTCAACCTAGATTTTGAACTTTTTGATTTAAAGCTGTATCACACATATTACATAAACCATACAATATTTCAAGCGCGAATGTAAAAATGATTTTGAAATACTCTCTTTTAAACCTATACTTCAGACATACATGTACAACGGTAATTTTAGAGTGTAGGACACAACCAGACGCATTTAAAGTAAACAAGAGTAAACACAATTTCTATAAACATGTGATCATTCACACGCCACTGGCTAAAAATGCATAAAAAATCATTGTTCATATATCATGGATGAACAAAACTTATGAAAAACAGAAACACAAGTTTTATCCCAACATTTTCACATTCATATAAAATAGCTCAACGTGGAGACAAAAAAAGGTTAACAAAACCAACTCTTACTGCTGAGTCACTATAGATATAAGCAGTATCACTAGATTACTTAAATCTTTGTGTAACTATGAAAGACTGAAAACTGTAAAAATGTTAAAAGTGAATTTCTTATCTCCAGACAAAATGCTTCTCCACTCTTGGTCTCTGGCTTTTATAAACTGAGAAGTCAAATCATTCAAAAAAAGGTACCCTACTATGGATGTATATGAAAAAAGGTTTTACATAATGCGTCCCTTCTTTCTTAAAACCAATGTAAAACCAGATTTGGGGCTCTTACACCAGAGTTCCTAAATTCCATCACTGACATTTCTCGATACAGTGTTCATAACTAGGGCAATAGTATTTAAACATCCAAGATCTATTATAACGAGACTGATTCCTCCAGGTCGTCAAATTACGATTTGCCTTCAATGGGTGATAATCAATAGATCACAAAAATCCCAATTTGTACTTTACCGTCTGCTATTCAACAAAATAATGGTCAATTTATATCCATTATGCCTAAACCCCTCTTGGTTACAAATTTGAAGTCAATCTACCCAGCAAAATTCCTATTTCGCTATTTCCATGAAAGGCGTATTTTCCTTTATATCGCAATCTAAGGTAAAGTTAGACGTGACACTGACTCATACCTCACCTTGTGTACATGTTTCATCCCATACATACGAAATGCACGTATTGAAAAGTTATATAAATTATCATAGGGCAGATGGTTTTGTTTTTTATGGGCGGGAAGTGTGTTGCTATGACTACAGAAGAAGGTTAAAGCACACTAACTCACCTCTATGTCTATTGGTCGTTTTGTCAAACATCAACATGGCATCTTCAATCTGAAAGTACACAAAATAAACAATAAATAACATGTTTGCAACCAATTTGATATGCGTTAACAGTAATCTCCCTTGGAAGCTCATTCATACACAAAACCATCTCTGGTATTATGCCTTTAAAATTTTAAAATGATTTAAATTAGGTTGCTTGTCAGGCTAGAGGTAATGGTATAAATCAGTTTAGAGTAAAAGGACAAATATGCTAGACATGTACCGGTAAGGGTCATATTTAGTAGGATCAATTGACCTAAATCTCAACAGTTCCATATAAAAAGAGTTTCGTCCAACATATCAGGTCCTTAAGTCAGTTTCCTCTCTGTCTTTATGAGCTTCTTTTTTGTCCAACCTCAGGCAAAACTACACGCGCGGGTTGCTTTAATTCAATCTACATATGCTTGGCTTTCCACACATAAGCACAAATTTAAAATCGCCAAGAAAAAAACCTTATGCTCTGAAATGAAGTTATCTGAGACCTGTCCTATTTATTTCCAAACATGGTTACCAAGAGAGGGGGTGGAAAGAAAAGGGAGAGGGACAGAAAAGGGGGAGGGGAGGAGTGTATATGTGACGGACAAACCATCTTGCTAGAAGAAAACTAAACCTTTTATGTTTCCCCAGAGGGCTATCTTAAGCTTCTGCAGGAAATGTCTTCAGAATGTAGGTACAAAAAAATCTGTTAAGTTTCAGTCTGCTTTCTTTGGGAAAATGCAATATAACTTAAACAGCAGCAACAGCAATACCAAAACAATTCTATCCCATTAAAACTATATATCTTTATGGCTAACCATGTCTTGCCTAAAGTTATATATTTTCGGCATTCTATATCAACATAATACTCCCGAGAATGTTGAAATCAAACTTTTCTCCCCAAATCAACAAAACTTTCTTTCAAGGTAGTTAAAACTGATTCAGGGAGGTAGCGATTGATATGAATGCGTTACTGATGCATATATGATACACGCTTTGCCATGGAATAACAAAAACAATTATATTCTCATGTCTTATGTTTAACAACAGGTGGGGCGAGGGGCGGGGGGGACCTGGGTCATAAAAATACTGCGATTGATTTGTTTACAAGCAATGTCAAAGCATGAAAAGCACAGATGTCGTGATTAATACCATCGTCCTACTCAGATGGTTTTATTTCATTGATATCTATCTCAATAATATCAACTGTTTTCTGTATTCAATTTTGCACATACAAAAAAAAAGATCGAAAAAAAAATCCCAGATCCTTCTGATTCATCGTTTCATGTTTAATATCTATAAATCTACATTTCCTGCTAAAAACACACAAATATGGCAAAACAATAGTTTGGATCCGTTTTTTGTATTTGATTGAACCATATGTACTTAATACTGGGTTTGGTTCGGTTCACATAAGAGCACTTGGTTGAGTGAGCACTTGGTTGAGCGTAACGGTATAAATACGATGAGAACAATTAATCATGTAATGCGCAACAATAAAATAAGATTATGTTATTACAATGTATAGAAATTCTTCTGTTTGTAATGCTTCCTAAAACCACAGTAATCTGTTCAATGACTCCCTATTAAACTTGAAAACATACATTGTACATCTCATGAAAAGGATGTGACATGATGATTTCTTAAAAATGTTCACTTAAATTAAACACAAAACTCCCAAGAAATAATTTTGTTAAGCCTTAATTGATTCACATATTTCTGAATCAAAAGAACAGGAACTAAACAAGCAACAACTAAAATAATGGGCTTTACAGTACACAAGGTATCATTTCCTCCCAAATCCACTTTAACCATACTCCCATTCTATGATCTATTATTTGACCCCCTACCCCTATCATTTTCTACCCAGGGTACATCTAACAAATCCACCCAACCATACAGATCTGTACATTTATTGACTATTAAAACCATAAAATAAGTCATAAATAGCAGATAGCATTGTAAGATTTAGATTTGGCCATGACCTTGATTGTGGCCGTGTTCAAGTAAGAAACAATAATCGGCCCAGTTAGATTCTGACCTAGAAAACACGATATGTCAGGTTTCGATAGGAGGACATGATTGCAATGTTTCTGTCTGTCTCACTCTCTCTCTCTGTGCAATGTTTTCAGATGCTTGTTCTTCTAAATTGCACAGTTCTGATTGACTTAAATGAAGAGAAACGTTGTATCTTTAGAAGCTATGTACACCTTTAATCGAAATTGCCTTGCTACATCAAAACATGGAATCAGACATTTATCAGTTGTGATTTCTATTTTCTATCTTAAAGTTATATCTGCCATAACCCAGACCTTTCTGCCCTAACTCAGACCTTTCTGCCATAACCCATACTTTTCTGCCATAACCCAGACCTTTCTGCCATAACCCAGACCTTTCTGCCATAACCCAGACTTTTCTGCCATAACCCAGACCTTTCTGCCATAACCCAGACCTTTCTGGCCATAACCCAGACCTTTCTGGCCATAACCCAGACCTTTCTTCTTAAAGCATAACCCTATAGAACTATTTGAATTTGACTTATAAAACTACAAGATAAACTTTGACATGGATGCCTCTGTAGAAAGAAACATGTCAGTAATTTAAACACAGGGCAAACGTTAAATTGACAATTAAACTAAAACACTTTCTCTATCTGCCCAAATATGAAGCTACACACAAACACCCAAAACCTGCCTATTACATTAACCAACCGAGCATGCCATTGACCAAAAACATGTAAAAGTCAAAGGTGAAAAGGTCAAATCACTGTGTCCTAAACCCAAGCCCCCTACCCCCTCCCATCATCTCACATCAGTAAACATCCATTGACTCTCCTAAAGTAAAACCATAAATAATCAGCTCCACAAATTTGGTCCTCTTTATTTTGCTCAGTCAGCCTCCAAAACATAAAAATCTAAATTCTATCTTGCTCTCTCCCTCTCCATCTCACCCCAGTTTCTACCATTCTCGCTTTACAAAATGAACCTTTAAGTCCTTAAATTTGAACTCACTGGATGACTTTACATTCAAGCTCTTTTTCAATTTAGAAATTTCTAGTTTTAAAGCAGAGAGATTCTATCATGCATTTGTTTTAAAAAAAAGAGAGACCTTTTGATTCGAAACACACTTACAACAAATAAAATAGTTGTAATTGATGCAAGTAAACAACGGGGGTTGCAGAATTGTACCTTGGCAAACCTTGACCAGACTAGTTGATTTTGTAAGAGACAGCGCATAGACTGTTACACTGAAAAATGTTACACAGTCTATATACAGCAGCAGAACATGGCTGTAACAAGGAATGATCATGTTAGTGTCAAGAAATAACTTGTTTTCTCCTGTGTAAATGTCAAAACTAGTCTCAAACAATAATTTATCTCCTTCCTTGAATAAATTTTAAACGATGCAGTCATTCATATTGATAAAACAAACACAAATAAAAGACTATGGTCATGACGCTTGGCATGTTAGAGAAACAACTTGTTCATCTGAAACTTGTATGTCAATGACCATTACAGAACCAACATCATTTCATATTGCAACTTCACTCTTCTCAACTCATTAAAAGTTTATATATCACCAAGGAAGACTCAATTTAAACTAAAGCAATCATAAACATTAATATCTTTTCCAATTTGTTGAAATGTTTATTTTATTTTCATTTCAAATATAATATTATGTCAATTCCATTAAAACAACACAGACATCTCTAATGTAACACGTTACACGAAAACGTTTTTTCTACATCGTGTAACCACATTAATGACATTTTTCAATTTTCATCCTCATCAAAACGTTTGACTGAAGTCTTTTAATCTTTACAAAAAACAACCTTCCCCACTACAACACGAGATTTACATCTTAGCAGTCATCAATCAAGTCATGGAGTAATATGTAAATAGTGTCATTACTTTCCACTACCGAGCACCTCTCAGTATAGCAGCCACTTTCTACAAAACATAATGAGTCATATTTCAATTATGCAGCAGCCCTATTGTTTCATGATTTTATTAATGCAATTTCATGGCCTACAGAGCCTCGTAAATAATGGTTTTGATTTATTGCATATGGACTTCCGTAGTTTTTTCTTACTTCCCCTAGTTTCTGAGAACTTTCTCCATTTAAAACAGCGAGTAGAGCATCTTTAGCCTTTGGCTCGCTTTGTCAGTTTAATTATAGACATTGAAAGTAAATTTCAGAATGGTTTTATCAATCAAAAGAGATTCTAGACATGATCTCTCTCTCTCTTTCACTTTGAGTTACAAAAGTGAAATTGTTTTATTGCATGTTTGTGTAGATATCCGTGCTCAGAACAAGTTTATTTATAACAATGTGTGGATATTAAGGTTTCACAATCAAAGCACTGCAGGCACAACATATGTTTAAGCCATGCCAAGACCAACTATTAACACCCTGTCATCAACAATGCCAACTGTTGGCTATTGTTCTCCATCACTTGACCATTCACCTTTACGGCAATATCTTGTATTACAACAGAAACTCGTGCAATTGATACCTCTTGATGACTACACGTTTCCATATAACCAGGGGATTTGAACATACCTAGACAATAATATGATTTATAACTTCTTGGCAATCATAACAATACACAATTCTTCACAATTTCAAGTCTCTGCTTCTGTAATTAAAAGATAACACCTACAACCAACGAGAGGGATTAATTTATAGAATTTCAGAAATTGCCTTTACATGATGTTGATATAAGTGTTGCAGTATATAGTGGGAAGCAATCTTGATAAACCCAGCGAATGTTAATCCAGAGCACAAAGCACTCATCACAGAACAATGGTAACTTTGAAGTGCTGGAAAATAGTTCACACAGACCCGGATTTCACTGCTTGCATGCAAAACATGTACTTCAGTGAAGGCGCTGTCAGTTGGAATTAGGAAAAGTATATATATGCCATGTCCAATGACTTTATTTTAAATTCTGTAGGCAAACAAAAGTGGACAACATCTTTTTAATGAACGAAATCGGAACTACTTTTTGTGTAGTAATTTATAACCAGAAGAACTTTGAATAGGTGTGACAAGAGCTGAAAGGGGAGTGAACTCATAATGACCTACTTTAGGAACAGCTTCAGCATCTGTATGTTTGAAGCCAGTCAAAGAAGAAAGCAAAATGCAAATGACGTAAATTCCAATTTGTACAGATGCCTCATTCTTGTGCCATCTTGTAAACAAACTTGAGTGTTCCATCATTCTTTTCAGAGAAGTAGGGCAGTACAAAAACATTGCTAACCTTTGTCTTTGATTCAATGAAACAATTGACAAAAAAACCCATTCCAATTGCCAAAAGTAAGACAGACTAAATTAATTAACATACATTTCAATTGCAGCAGCTTCAAAAGAATGTTCTATATCGCCCCTGAATGAATTATGTGGGATCAAAGTGTGAAACAGTATTGCCTACTCTTGTTAAAATCTCAAGCTTGATACCTTCTCTATGGTACGTGTTTATATGATAATTGCAGCAATTGAATAAGACATAATTATACAGAAGTCTTTGAAAGTATATATATACCCGGCTTGGAATACTGAACATTTGACATACTTTCCCTGTACAAAGAAATGCAATTCAAGACATGGTGTGGTCCTCGCAGCATAAAGCAGAATGGTTAAAAGCTTTGACAACCTACTGAGCAACATTTTGGGGTGTTAACATTTTACAGACAATAATGTGTTCACATAAAGTTTGATACACAAAATCTACAATGCCCATATACTTCTGATAGCATATAAAACATGAGCAACATTATATCTAGCTATTGTTCATTAAAACACCTTTTAACCACACTCTTCCGCCATTGATTACAAACAAAGAAACTCCCAATAATTATGTTTAAAACTTTTGACAGTACTGAGGGTTTCGAACAGAGAGATAAACATTCAAACCAGATGTCTACATGCAATTAAGCGACTCCAATAAGTCCTATCTCATAGCCCTGTCTTATAGCCCTATCTCGTAGCCCTGTCTTATAGCCCTATCTCACAACAAGAACGACTGTAGAACATTTTAATGACATCTTTTATTTCTATTGATGACAAGTAAGATGATATCGCTATTACGCACTGACTGTGTCATACTTGTACAAGAACATGTTTTGAAATCCAAATCTTTAATAGGTCCTCGTGTTTTATAAAGCAATAACTGCTCTAAGCGTACAATAGCCATGTCTTTTAACAATACAAGATTTCAATAAAGCAGAATCATAAAGGCGCAAAACATCTTCTAATGACTCTAATTTATGACTGCAATACAAAAGATTAAGTAACGGTAAAAGATATGAAAATTGTGTTAAAACGTCGTAATTGGAATCGTCATAACCTCAAAGGTGATGGGTTTCATTTTTCTTGCAATTTATTATCTTTCAATGAACAAAAATACTTATGCGATGAGTAAAATCTTTTGACGCAGGGAATTTTATTTTTTATTATTTTATTTTTTGGGAAAGTCTTACCGTTAATCTTGGTGCATTGAATCTATTTCTGACAAGTAAAAAAAAGTGGTCTGAGTTTATCAACACCAAACAATCTGATTTACGATTTATAGATAATAACATTAAAGTATAGATTTGGCAGACAACATAAAAGCTATCTCTAACCCTAACCCCTTACTACTGCTGAGACTGGTATGCTTCACTGATCAAGCTTGAAACTCAGCCCGATGCAAAAATGTGCTAACTATGCAAAAATGAGATGGTTTGTAAGACAGTTATATATCAAGGTAAACATTTGTAAACTGCACTGGATCACCTTACAGCAGGCCTTTTTGTGTTGATTCCTCGACTATGATCTCCTCTTGTCATGCAATCTATTGTAATGGCTGTCGATTTGCCGTTGTGATTTTGTAAGCTGATAACACAAGTAGCAACAGGTTCGCGACGTAAGAAACAAAAGCACCTTTCAGATTTATCAATCCAAGTAAACATTTTTGACAATTAATTAATAAGATACAGTCAACCTAAATCCACCTCGCCAATCTTACACTGAAGGTTTGTCAAGATGTTTTGCAGTAAATTGTTTATAGGTTTTGACCCGTGCGTTTTATAGCTGTTTTGTATGGCGTGCCAGCGTCTTTACCCCCAAACTCCTTTGTCTAACGATGTAATTAAACATTGTGCACACAAATTACATGCCAGTGCACATGATAAAAAGGGCCTGGCATAAATGATAAAACAGGGTTCTTTGGGTTAACATGTTTTAAGGGGTGTTGGATTAAAATCTAAGCATTGACTACAGTCAAGGTCAGGACAGATTCCAGTGTGCCATTTAATCCATTATTCTAGGTGTACCAATTGTATATGTATATGTAAATTGTATGGTATACTGCTCTACTATTGGGCAGTTTATCATACCTAGGTGAGATATCAGTCCAAGGACTCTTTAAGGTACCAGCCTCCTACTAGGTTCATTGACATTAACTAAAAGCCTGTTAGCGCTTCTGTATAGAGAGGGAAAGGGCCCAGATTTCAGAGAACAATGATGCAATGGCAAGCATACTTTACAGACATACAAGCCGTACATGCTCTCCTGGCAATCCTTCCCCATAGCAGTACTACCCTAGTTGCACCAAAGGAATAAAATGATGTGTATGTATATACTAGATGACTGCTGCAACCTTTGTTTGAGTAATTGTTTACATGAGAGGTTATCATGGTCTGGTACTGTCTTTTATCTGTACCATACCACCCAATATATTTGCAGCTAAAACACCAATGATTGTCAACTCTCAGACATACTAATTTGCAGGTGAAACAGCCCAATCTACATCCTACAACTGACATTTAAAGGTAGGGTAGTGGGATTGCCATTCTATAAATAAAGCAAAAAGAGTTTCCCTGACGACTGCACAATTAACGCCACGCAGTATATACCAGTACCAAAGTTGTGATTCTGGACTCTTTTATTTGAATTGGAACTGATGTTTATTGTAGTAGATACTAATTTAGAACTTGCGCTAGTGACATGGGTGTTAGAACAATAAAACGCAAGGACAACAATAAAATAGCTGTTTTACATCACCTTACATTTAATGATACTCGTTAACAATTCTTTGAGATACATAAAAAGTTCTCAGGCAGCTGAACTCTCGTGACATTAACGGCCTTAAACTTGCAATTAATTGTTTGTATTCCACCGCCAATCTTCTGCTTAGCTACCACGGGCAAGTGTAAAAATATGTGAAGTAAAAATTCTTGAACTGCGCTACTGAAATTTCGCTGTCATCGGTCGTCAACAAGGCTGTGTTATCAGGAGACCACTTCCAATGCTTGATAATGGTGGACAACACATACTTAAAGACATAAGCTCTCCCCCCCCCCCCCCC
>ENA-OREC01000315-OREC01000315.1-marine-metagenome-genome-assembly--contig:-NODE-315-length-17175-cov-13.044918_pt1 | contig 17175 bp, 10 predicted proteins | sample MGYA00248626_ERZ508543 | MGnify/ENA primary metagenome ERZ508543 (study PRJEB26211, sample SAMN05518279) | marine metagenome | isolation source: Puget Sound, Washington, USA | host: Bankia setacea...
AACTCCTGTATGTATAGTGTTAACCCCTGTATATATAGTTTTAACTCCTGTATTTATAGTGTTAACCCCTGTATATATAGTTTTAACTCCTGTATTTATAGTGTTAACCCCTGTATATATAGTGTTAACTCCTGTACATTCTATTCTACTTGTCAGGAGAGATCACTGTGTTGGAGATTGCATTAGTGGGTGGGGAAATAAAGACAAGGTAAGGCAAGTGTTTATAGCCATTTATTGACTTTATTCAAATAACATTGCTTATGCACACACCTCCAACCATCTCAAGTTCCCACTTCATGTATGAAAATAAAGACTATATATACAGTTCTAAGCCATCATCAAGCAAAATGAGAAATCTCCCCTCTTTCTGGCCTAGTATGAACGAAAGAGGTACTCAGGGTTGACAACGAAATCAACACAGTTTACCCCAAATAGACAAATAGAAAGAAGGGCATTTCCAATTACAATTCTTCTCTCAAGTAATGTAGCAGAACTACTTGTATGTAATATCATCGGTGTATCCCGTCACTATCCCGTATAACCCAGATCAATCAGTGTGTGCACTAACCAATGCTATTTGAAACTTAGAATACAGAATTTAGCGATAAGGTGGACCTTTAAGACGCAAAATAAATTACAGTTTGTAATATATAGAAAACAAGATATATATATCATACAAATAATCAACATCTATACGATCAATTTGGAATCCATCTTGAATGCAATACCTTCTAGCAGAGACGTATATGGCATTTATATTCTGTTACGATTTACCCATAAAAATATGCCATCTTCATTTGGTTTTCAAACTGATATTCACTATATACTGGCTGTGGCAGGGATGAATCTTTTCCGTGTTTACTCGCTCCTTTTTATATCAGTGGCCAGAATTCGGATACAAGCTCGCAATTTCAACCCACGATGTAAACAGGCCCATAGCTACCATGTCTATTAATTATGTATGGTAATAATTGCCTGTACTAGAAGTATTGCACATGTTACACAAAAACACCTTGTCTGATAATAGATCTACTAGTTCGCCCATAGATTACAACTTTAAGCACTTTATATTATGATAAAATACATAACACACACATGATGGCTGGCTTGATCTGGCATCTCTGTAAACACATGTCTATCATTAACTTCATTACTTTGTTAGTGTCTCAATAAAACAAAAATGAAACAGTGATAATTTTGCCTGGTGACGGTAAGACACAAACGTTAAACATAAGTGTACATAATTGATCAGATACTTTAGATTTCTAAAAAAGTTAACAAAAAAGTGAATAAAAGTAAAATATTCCAAGTACACCAATTCTTTTTCATCATAGTGCTTACAAAGAAGCCAGATAAAGCGGGAGTATGTGACAGGCAGATAGTCTGTTAGAAAGTTCACCACACTATGTGCATATATTGTAGATATTTTGCATTTTGTCCACAATAGTATCACAGATCCAAGCAGCCCTACCTTGTCATTTGTTAGGCCGAGTTTTTTTTATCTCAACAGATATTCACTGTCTGTCTTACAGTAAAGCACATGATATCACAAAAGCATAGTTCATTCAATTAGTTCGGTCATGTAAAACGTAAGGCATAACTATGATCAAAGGCATATAAGTCAGGTCCCACTTAAACACGCAGTTAGTAACTAGGACTTTGAAGACAACAATGCATCAAGATTACTTAATATTAATAATGAGGTATATTTGTAAGATTTTCAATGCCTTTACACGCAGTACCATTCCTTCCTATCCCCTCACAGTAAAGAAAGCCTGTGTAAACTAAAAGACGTACTAACAACTTTGGTGGTAGATCTTTTATGAGCACAGATACGTTAAGTGTTATTCGAGCTTCGAGCTTCAGATGCCAATCTTTGAATGTGACTTCAGATGCCAATCTTTGAATGTGACTTCAGATGCCACTCTTTGAATGTGACTTCAGATGCCAATCTTTGAATGTGACTTCAGATGCCAATCTTTGAATGTGACCACCTACTTGGTGTGGATATATGTTACAATTACGAGCAGCTCAGACATCTTTATATGTAAACACCACTCGTCGCTAAAGTATTGAAAGAAAGGGTGATGTTCGTCTTTGCACAAATGTAAAATATGAAATCTTGAACTGTTAAATAAATATATTGCACTTTCAAGTTGTCTGTATACCTCTGCTGACTAACAATGTACACATAAATCAACATGTTATTATTAAAGTCAGTCTCAGATCTAAACTACAGTAATCTGGCTGTGGATATCTGGATAACACGTGCTGGACGGATGCAAAACATAACAACACATGACATATAGATAACACAAAATGATAGATACACATGTCAATGCTGAAAGAAAGTACGCTTCTGAGATTCTCCTTTTTCGTTAACTCAACAAAATTAGGCACAACTGTTGTCTACGAAAATTACACAGAAAAATACATGGTATAAACCCACTGAATCCATAACGAAAAATACATTTTTTTAAGAAGTGATGCGAGAAGTAAAGAAATGCTTAATTTAACTTTTTAAGAATAAACAAAACCGGTAGATTATCCCTAAACCCTTTTTTGTTGATAACTGGTTTTTGAATGGTTAGCAGACAAAGACCGTCATATTTATACTGTAATAAGAGTCTGTATCAGAAATATGTATTATAGAAACCAAACATTGTACAAGTCTAGAGCACTGTCTCTTTCAGCTCAGACAGTTGGTATCATTTTGTGTAAGTGAAAATTTCAACTAAACATATCCACGTATCAACACTTTAAAACAATGTTCAAGCATGATGTACTCGCAAGAAACTGCCAAAAGCTGCGGAGAGACGAAAAGAGAATATCACAGTTGAATAATTCCATTAACAATTTTGTTGATGTGCGAATCCCTTCCCCCCACCCATTTTTTTAATATTATTGGCAATCATTAAACCCTATGGTCTAAACATTAATATGACAACTAAACCAATTCTCCACAATATAACAAATACAGTTTCAGAGCAATTTTAACACAGTATATGCAAGAACACACTTAATTACTGGCATTATAACATCACATCTGTATATAATAATTGATCTAGTATCTGCCATTGGTTATAGTTTAATTCCTCAACTAAAGTTCTCCGACAGCTTTTATTTAGTTTCTTGCTTGGTCACACACCGACTGTAACTACAACATAGCATGAGAATAAATACTTAGTGCTTTATAGTCTTCTAGAATTTAAAAAAAAAAAAAAACACGAGAGAAAACAATTGCCACTTCTCGTCTACCTTCTCTATAGTAAAACAATTACAATACATTTGGACAACACGTAATAATACCGTTAACATAAAAATGAGATACAAGATAATGGGCATGTTTATAAAAGGTATCAGACATATAATGAGGCATCTGAAGCAAGTTATGTTCGAAGTATCTCATAATCTGTAACAGTTTCATACATAGAGTAGCTTTTTTACGTCAAAAAACACTTGTTAAATGTAGAGAGAGATGAAAGCTGATCAGAACAGTTAGACCAGCCAATGGACAGGAAGGGAGAGAATTTAGAAAGGGAGGTAAGGAGAGATGGATGACAAGTGAGCAAACGGATGACTCTTAAAACACACAAATTACCAGTACCAGCAATTCAATACAATACTGAGCTATCTGTATATAATAGAACCAAACCAGCTAGCACAGTTTTGCATTGAACAATTGACAAAAAACATGCATACATGAATTATCTACCTACTTATAAACCTAAGTGTCAGCTATAACATGTGGATTAATTAACATCATAATTAAGAGGATTGTGTATAGAGTAAGGTATATACTTTCATATCTACACATCTCCTTTTTCCTATAATCTTGACTATTAACATAAAAGTGTTTAGTTGTGCACAGAAAACAAACAACACTATTACCCTAACTAACTATGTGACTGTCTGCATACTTCAACCAGATAGTGAAATTCTTTACACAAAAATTTGCTTTAGTTTTGAAGGTAATCTGCCAAAAATCTGATGACAGTTCACTGTTGTTTTTGTCCCATGTATTTTACAAACAGGGCATATATACTGCTACTAGGTTACACTAACGCCGGTGACTTCACACAAACATTTTAACCACTGCAAGTATCAATGTACCCTGTAGGCAAGACAGCATTGGGAACGTTTGACAACACTCGAGAGAGGAATGGGCTGATTTCACTGACAGTGACCTCTCACATACATCAGGCCAAAAAGTCATTTAAGAAATCTCGAAACTATAGTTTGCCATTTAACATCTGAATCTTCCAATCTTCAATTGGACTTCTTTTTTTCTTAACTGACCATAGTACAATGAATAAAACGTCTTTTTCTTTGGACTGGTTAACATAATGACAACTCTTTGAGTAGCAATATCAATGCTTTTAACGTAGTGTCCTAGCAACACTGTTAAATACATTGAATTCAACCGCTAATCCTGACCAGAATATTTGCCAATACTTCAATATCCTGCTACTAAATATCACTTTCAATGCGATATTGATATTATGCCATATTGACGGAGCCACAATTTTATAGACATACACTGCATCTGACCCTATGTAATGATTTTGTAACAAGACTTCTAGGCCAAAGGGACACACACACATCTGAATCTGAAGAACGGGCCTTAAAGCTGTGCTGCATAGAACATCCATAATTATTAAAATAGTATTTTTATATAAATTTTGATTTCATTATTTTATATATCTTTCTTGTATGTCGCTAAGTCTTCATAGAATTTATTTCAAGGCATTAAAAAAGAGGGTTTACTTCGAAATAATGTTTTATTAATGATATAAGTCAGGGATTTCATCTTTTTTCAAATAAGAACTTGAGATTTTGAATATTGCATACAAATTAGATGCCTGGAAAGGTATGAAGATAACCTCAGTAGTTTGTTGGTTGAAGTTTAAATCCTGCATATGCTTTACTAAGACAGTGCTCATGTATTGATCAGGTAAGATCTGTCATTTATCAGTTTATAAAAGCAATATTAAGCAATGCTTATACTGCAAAGATGTTCTATACAGCACTTCTTCAAGTTTACAGACAGATATACACATATATAGATGAGATGAAGTAACAGTAGCCATGACAACGATTGTAGGTGAAACTTACAGTGAGAGTTACAGATGACACAGACCTTAGCGCACTGAGAGCGTCTAATGAACTGCATGCATGTCACTTCAACACTGATTATGGTTTTCCATATAATGGGAAGATTAAGGGAGAGCTGAACTTTCTGTAAAAACAAACAATAAGAAAACTTTCTGTAAAAACAAACAATAAGAAATCTTGAGGTACACGTAATTTCATCAACCACTCTTATACACAACAAACAAGAGGGGTGATGAGAAAGCTGATCTGACTTGGTATAATCCACAAACATATAACAAGAGACACTTTGACAACATCGAGAGCAAAATGTGATCCAACCAATACACGTACATGACTGCCAAAATTACCTACACGTTGTCAGCCAATGACTAAAAATGGCAAGCAATGAAGTTTTTAACACGAAATCTATACACACATACACACAGAAGTAGTCTAGAAGCTGGGGGGAAAACACAGGGTGCAGCGTTTTTCACAGTAAGTCTACAAATATCAGCTTATAAAGATCATCTATAACAGGCTCAGGATCGTAAACAATAAATAAACACAGAAAGAAGGGTAGGCATTCTGGTATATTTGCCTCTCTGGTTGCCGCTCATGACTCTCGCTATGGCTACTTTCAGCCATTGATTCACTTTTTAAAAGCATCATCTGTTGGTTTTCTTTGTGTCTGGTGATAACGCACTACGCGCCGGAGCTTCTCTTTGTGTACACATTTATGCTTTGTATGACGCGGCCACCACTTTATAGTCTTCAGCTTGGAAGTACATATTTTTGGCAACGTTTTAAGTCCAATTTCTCTCGATGGTGACTGTGCAGCTAATGTCTGTTGTCACGCCAGGTTGTTGGGTGGATAAGAATGCCCCGTAGAAGAGAAGCTCCTGTAGTGATGGTGACGTTTGCCTAGCGACACTCCCAGACTTTCACCGTCTGATCTACGCTGCCAGATATCACATACGGGCTTGAACGGTGCATGTCTGCAGGACAAAGAAGCACAATTATACTGTTGCACTGTATAGTGTTAATCTTAAATACAAATTAACAAATGATAATAGACCTAGTTTATATATAATTAAAATCACAAAAGTTGCCTATTGGCAAACAAATATGTAAACTTTAAATCACGAATACAGTGAAAAAGAGTTGTCTTTTGCTGTGATGTGATGCTAATGTCAAGTTTCCAAGAGGCATGATTTGATTTACCTACTTTGAATCTTAAAAACTTTGTATGAAAGTTCACATTGCTTAGAATTTAAATAAACCTAAATTAAGCATTTCTGAGTCGTTTGTATTTACGAGCTGAGTGAACAAGATAATAACTTTTGAAATAATATATAACATATATAGGACAGTGCATATTCATTACTAAAGGCTGTCGGCACAAAATAACTAGAACTAATTATCTCCCTTGATATTTGTCAGACGTTAAGTATTCTTCAATCATGCACATCCTCAGGGCATATACTAGAGCTGCATCAGTATGGGTTCATCTGTTAAAGAGGAGTTGAGCTAACAAGAAACATGGATGGACAGACAGGAATGACAGGTGGACGGACAGACAGTGTGGTCCCTATGTAACAGGTGAAAAATTGTGGCTCGACCGAGGCTCGAACCCAGGGACTTTCACTGACCGTGCAAACACTCTACCACTGAGCTACCGAGCCACCCGGTCATATCACCAACAACTTTTCACCTTAACCCTACCCGGTTACACCTATATACACCCAAAACTTTGTTAGGGTAAAAAAAAGGTCATGATAAATCAAACTTAGAGTGATATTAACATTACGTAATACATACATAATTTTTAGCATGAATATAACTGACAAGTAACCAAATACATTAAATATGCTGTACCTACCTAAAGAAGTAACAAAGTGTTGGTGTGCTTCTAGTGTTTTTTGGTTTCTTTTATTCTTAATGTCCCATATACGTATAGACTTGTCATCGGATGCACTGATTATAAACTTGCCGCCTGGATGGAACACCAAACCACGTACCCAGTTGTCATGGCCAACCTACACAAAGAGAATACAGTGATAGAGATATACAACTTCTATGCGAAAAGACGCCGTTCCTTAGGCTATGACTGGTAAGAAATGAATATGTCCAGCAAAAATATCAAAATGAGCAAAAAGTCTTTTCCGGCCCAATAAAGTTTGCAGTCTTTAACCATCTCTGAGTTATATATATATGAGGAAGAATATGCCCTTTTAAATAGGCTGCAGTAATGGTATGTTAGTATGAAACACAGTCACGTTGACAAACAGTTTAGTATTCCTGTAACAAAAGTTCCAACATGTTGATAAAAAAAGATAATGAAGCTAGTTACAGTTATAAATGCTTAACAAAACTGTTCAACTTTACAAAGAGCAAGGAGACCAAATATTTCAGTGAGAGGTAAAAGTAGTGCAACCATATTTCATGGGAAAAATAAAACACTGATCGTTTCCTTCTTTGTGTATAGGAGACAATCACGGGACTGTTTTAGAATGAATGGTAAATTATTTATTTTTAAGTTCAGATAAGACAAAAGATAGTTCAGCTTAGTATGAATGCCAAGCAGACAATGTGGTTTATCAAGGTGTGATTACTATCTACTTCTATGTTCAAAAGCACTAGAACTATTCTGCTTTCATTCCTTCATATACACCATTAGCTAGAGAAAGAGCTGACTACTCACCATAGTGAAGAGACAGAGTCCTGTGCTTATATCCCACATTTTGATTGTCTTGTCCCTCGAGCCTGATATCAAGTAAGGTCCACTCCTGCCTTTCTTACCCTGTAACAATGGAACACGTATGTCACATAACAATGGAACACATATGTCACAAAACAAGAACCATGGAAACAGAGCTCGATTATCATCAACACCTCTACTTGTTCAGCTTATCATGGATTAAGGTGTGTTCTAGGTTTCAAAAATTTCCACTCGTCCCATCTCTCTGGTTTTGAATGCAGGATGAGTGGAAATTATTTAATTGTATTTCCACTTGTCCCACATCCAAAACCACCTGCCAGAGCAAAAGGACGAGTGGAATTTTCACTATCCCTCATCCAAAACCACCTGCCAGAGCGAAAGTCAAGGACCGCGTCATACCAAACACGTTCAAAATGGTACCATTATTTCCCTTGTTTAGCACTCAACATTGAAAAGAGAAATACTGGCGCTTTCTCGAGAATTAAGATACAATGTAATGGATAAAATATGGAATAGAAATCCATGTCAGAGGTCATTGGCCGTTGTGGCAGGGATGAGAAAAACATATAACGACGCAGAACAGAAAGTCGATTGCTAAGAATTCTTTTTATATAAATGGTTGTGTTTTAGCTACAGTATACCCAGTCCCATGTATATGTTCCTCTTATGATTATCTTACATCAGTTCCAGCTGCCTCATTGATGGCAGGGAATGCAGACTCTGGCGCCCAGGCTAGACACTCCACCACATGTTCATGTTCTCTTAACTCTGCCTTACAGTCTTTAGTGGCCACCACCCATACACGCAGAGTCTGATCGTTGGAACAACTCGCCAACAGTGAACCGTCCTGGTTCACACGAACCATACGCACCCATTCCCGGTGACCAGTAAACGTTTTCACACAATACCTGAAATAACAACACAAATATACACCCCAATTAAGACAGGCTATACTTAACTAATTGATCATTAAAGAGCTACTTATTAAGTATTGTAGTTATATTATAATGGCCTGTACAGTGTATAATAATAGTGTGTTGTAATTTGTTTTGCAAAAATGATAGCACTTCCATATGGAACAGTGTCAAGTCGTGGCCTTGTATGAAAACAGGAAAAACCAACATTACACAATTGATGGCTGTACTAGCACAAGTAATAGGTGGACCATGTTAAAATAGCACTATTACAATTGTAGGCTAAATGTACTATCCATTCTTTAAATAAAGATGTTACTTACTATATCTCAATAATTTAACAGTCATTATTTTAGAAAAAAAAACAACAAGAAAATGTATGTTACTCTTTGAGCACATTGCTTGTAACAATTTACTGAATCCTACCTTGTAATATATATACACTGTTACTGTATTGTTCTACATACCCTGTTGAAACCTCCCACATTTTTATGGTTTTATCTCTGGAGGCCGACACTATAAAGTCACCACTTGGCATGAATGTAACACTCGAAACATTATGATCATGTCCTGCAATAGACGGTAGGTCAAAGAAGTTCAAATACATAGCACAAACTAAACACTTTTTGTCAACAAGATCCTCTCTTAATTTGAGAAGCAAACAACATCTCTGACGTAACTTTCCCTATCATGTTATCATATGGCAAAACAATTCTAGAGCAGTATGCCACAAAAGCAATTATCGATAGATTTTTTAAAGTAAACTTGAGTAAAGTAGTCAAAAGGTCAAATTGACGTCACCTCATGTTATTCGCTAAATCAATGCATTTTCACACGACAATTAGTAACAAAAATTCTAACAATAATAAGAAAAACGAGGAAGCAAAAGAGTTCAATGAATGTATTTTTTTTAAACTTTGCATGGTTAGATCGCCAGATGGAACCTTTTAATGAATCTATGTTGGGCATACAGTTTCTCCACGTCTCTTAATAAAAGTGTTACTCTATCATCCACAAACCTGCGATGTTTGTACGAGAACGACTTACCATACATGGTTTTTAAACACTCAAAGCCTTGGAAATCCCACAGTTTTATAGTCATATCAGCTGAACATGACACTGTAAATACAGGACAAAAAAACAGAAATATGATAAACAATAGACAGCTTCATTTTTCAACCTGTACATATGTTGACATTGTTTTTTACAGAACTACACAAATATGGATGGTTGTTAAATAAGACCAGCTTGAACTGTGAGTCAAATCACAAACGATACCCTCCATCGTACATTACTGTCCCTCGAGTTATGTCCCTTGAAATGGTCCAGACCAGAATAATCCTCCTCCATGCACATTTAATACATTGCAACTGTGTTCAAACTCAGTTCAAACGTACAAGAAGAGTTGCGCTTACGAGACAAAATGGACGGACAGACAGGGTGATTCCTATATACAAAAAAACACAACTTTGTTTGCAAGGGGAATAATTACATATCATGGATCAGTAATGATGTAGGTGCTTCTCATATTCACATTGTAATATTCTATGCAGTTATAATTTCTGGCATTTTAAAATAATCTAGATAATAACCTGATAACCTACAAACTAAAAACTTACCTAAGAATTTTCCGGCATTATCGAATGCAACATCCTGCACAGAGTCTGTGTGGCCTTTTAACGTCCTCTCGTAGTCCCCAGTCTCATAGTCCCAAACCTAGCATATAACAAACACACTGTAGTATATGTAATGACGTTATCCAAGAGCTGCCAAACTTTGTATTGTATTGTATGAACCTGTGAAATGTAACTTCTTTTTTTAACTGTATGACAAGCAAATTTAAATGTTAATATCACAAAGGATCCATTTGAACTGTTATACTTAAAGATGTGTTGATTAAGAGTCATAAAATGAAGGTTGATAAGAGATCAATATTTGAGACTGAATGTTTGCACTTACTCTAATTGTAGCATCTTCACTAGCAGATACCATGACACTAAACTTTGGATGGAACACCACCCTGGTCACCGGGCTCCTGTGTCCACTAAGGGAGTACTTTGCTGGGGGTCGGGGAATCCATTCTGACGGATCTCTTTTATCACGGGTAGGTCCACCCTGATTGAATTCTTTCTCTGCTTCCGAAAGTCGGGCTTCTAGGTCCATGACCTGTTTCAGATATGTTAGATTTAGAGGCCGTATGAGGGGGCATGTTATAAAGCTTACACCACATTAATGTCAATAAATTGAGTTTAATAAAAAAAGTTACAAGAAATTAGAATGTTGGAACATATCTAAAGTAGAGACTTTCTATTGATTTAAGTATTGTTCTTTTTATTCAATTAAGTAGTGTACTTTATATCCATTTTAGCAATATCTTTTCAAGTCACTTAAAGGCAACATGACTATATAAGACTGTAGGTGGTGCTGGGACAAGCTTTTGTACAATTTTAGCATGCTTCACATCAGGGACACTTTTTTCAAAATTAAGAAATACTTAAAAATAATTTTCAAATGAAACTTTACAAGCATCTAGAATGAAAGTTACACTAATTATACTCACTATTTTTGATAACACCACCAGAAACATGAGTTTGAGGAAAATAATCCAACTGTCAGATTCAAAATTTGAATTTGTGACAGGAGAGTGGTTAATTGGTATAGGTTGGGTTATGAACTCTCTGTTGTAAACTTACCACACACAGTTGTTTGAATTCCTAGTAACTGACTGATAGCAGACAACATACACTGCGACTCCATTATAACGCGGACTCCGCATGGCTCCCAAATATTGTTCCAGTATAATGTGTGAGCGGTGATCATGTGTAATTGAGACGATTGAGCAACTTTTGGTTATAGAATAAAACCGCCGCAGCACGTGGAAAACGGGGTAATGATGGTTAACAATGCAGGTGATGTCTTTAAACTTTGCATTAGCACAAAAAGAAAACTCAAGCTTTACAGTAGATATGCGGGTTATATTTCATATTAATGATACTTTAAACGATTCATAGAAGTTTTTAATTTAAGTTTATGAAAATTCTTACAACGCGTGTACCTAACTACACGCAGGCAGGTCTACTTCTCTTACAGTACAGTAACGTCTGCTTGTCAAGGCAGTGTGCTAGCTTGTAATCGGACAGTTTCTATTTTTAGAATGGTAACGTACATGCAGACGCATTTTCGTCACCAAAACGAACCATGTTCCATGGCATCAGAATGAAATGAATACAGTTAATCAATTGCAACATACACCTATAGATACCGCAATTTATGAAAAGTTTGTGTGTTATAACCATAAAACTACATACACTGACTGATGTCCAATACCAAATGATGGTGGGTGGGGCATTTGTTTACGTATGAGAAACCGTTATAATGGAGTCGCAGTGTACCACACTGTTAAAACTAGTACACTAAGAATAACAGACAGATAACTCAGAGAGTTTAATCATAACCCCTCCCCATTTACTCGCTGCCTTGGTAGTGATTGTTGAGCCTTTAAGCAATGCATTTCTTATCCAACAAATAACTGTTCACTAATTTACAGCTTTTCAGCAGTCTCTTTTTTTCCGTTTCTAAACAATTACCTAATAAAGAAATGCCTTTACCATATCGAGCTGTAAAAGAGAAAATGCACAAACCTTTTTCTGTAACCTTATAACTGATGTCCATTTCTTCTCTAAGATTCCAGAATATTTTTTGTCTATTTCCAATGGCTGAAATACAAAAAGGATATCCATATATTTTTCTCAATAATTACAACACATCAAAGTAAACTATTTTAGTATTTACATGTTTAAGAACACTAACATGAGTATTTTGCCCATGTCTGGTTTTCCTAAGGTTGACAGAAGTTTAAAAGTGAAGAATGTATATTCATACTAACAAATTTAACAGATATTAAAGTAATTCTCATCCAACTCTAGGAATATTAATGCTGTTAATGTTTAAAAGCTGGAAAATTTCTGAATGTAACAAGACATTTCAGTATACAATAACTATACTATGACGTCCCGGTAATGAAAGGTCGTAAGTGATCTAGTTTAAAGGACTTACGTCGCAATACGACCTTTCATTACCGGGATGTTGACTAGTACAATCATTTTAGCATCTTTGCACAATCTTGCCAAGTATTCAGACATGAACTTGTGTAATAAAAACTTTAGTGTCAAATTTAGGGAACAAAGCATGCCTTTAAAGAATGTGTGCAAGGGGAAGCCACCTGTTGTATAAGGAGAATAACCCATGTTGACAACTATCTTAAGTCACTGATGCCTTAACTTCAGTTGGACAAATGCATTGATCATTGATGGTTGGGCACACTATATCCTTCTGCTTTAACTAGTCTCAAATTGTCCAGTTTTACTTTTTGAGCATAACTTAATTTTCTTTTACTTTTTTCTCTCTGATCCGTAACTATCAACAGACTAACATTTGTGCAAACTACATACACACAAGCTGATATATATATCACAATGACAATTAACAGATGTCAAAATCATAATTCCAATTATATGACTGATGAGAACATAAGTCACTCACTGGGGCTAATGAGAAAACAAGTTTGGTTTTGATGACTATTATCCTTTGATCTTCAATTCATCTTTCTAGGAGTTTGTGTTAAACATATTTGAATTGACAACAGACAACAAAAGGATAAGTCAACAACAAAGAATGTGCAAGAAAAACAGACAACTGTTCTAATGCAATAAATTGTATCATTCGATATCGCAAAATCTGTCTCATCAAATCATGTAGCTGTTGTATTTAACTTTATATTGGAAATACTGCGCTTTAGAACATCGTGATCCAAGTATACTGCAAGGCCCAGTGGAGCTCCTCTTTCAAATAATTATGCTATATGCAAATGACTGTTTATGTAAAGATTTTTATATTACTAATATGAAAGGATTACGTTAGTGGACACTTCTCACAACAAGAACATACCATTGAAGCTTCCTTTTGGAATTCTGTGAGGGCACTGACGTAGCCATTGGAGCTGAGATAATCTGCAATGGCCTTGTTCCTGAAATTAATACCAAAACAGCAGGGTTAAAAACGGACATAAAAAATCTTATTACAAAAACTCAAACTGTCAAATCACAGTCTACTAATTATCCTTCTTCATGAACATCTTCAGGTGCTATACTGCGACCATCATCAATATTAATTCATTGGTTAAGGAGGAGTTGTGCTTTGTAGATATATATAGACAGACAGACTGTTTTTCCTATCCAACACTTGAAAACTTAATTTGCGGGGGTATAAAAACATGACATCATATATCTATCGAAAATAAAAGACGGAATGCAAAAACTTTCTATCTTCATCAAGTTCACGGTTATTGCAAACAGACATTAGTAAAACATGGTGTATTTGTTCCTCTATATAACTGCCATACTGTACAGACTGAGAGACTATTTAGAGAAAACAACCCTGATGGCAACATCCTGTGCTTTTGACTCATGATTATAATGATTACAAGTAGTTCATTTATATCTAACCAATGCCATAAACATAATATACAACAGCTCACATATGACACAGCTCTACCCTACACATCACAGTCAATTATTAACAACCAGTTACATCACTCCATTTAATATATATGTATCAGGGTGTGAAATTCCAATCCCTTAATTCATTCTACCTCCCCGAAAGAGTGATTTTGCATGTCAGATTTAGTCGAAATTTTGTAAACAGTAATGCATTTTCTTGTTTTTACCATAACAAACTTTCTGAAATTGTCCCTTAAAAGAATTTCCTACACTCCTCAGATAACCCAGCTCTTGTATTGACCATATAATCAGACAAATGACAATCACAGAGCTGGAAAAACCTGCAGCATTTGACATTGGCACTCGTTTGTCATTTGAATTACATGTACACTGCTTTGAGCTTAATAGGTAATAAATCAAACTTTGAAGCCCTGAAAATTGACCTGTCTATATCTAAAATACAGGCTACTAGGCTGCTTTAAAGTCTACTGCCTGAGTACATTGTCTGTAGTATGTCCCTATCCCAGACTTAAAGCTAGAATGCAGCAGGTCTGCAAAGTATTGCTCTTCCGTCACACACAAACACACACTGCCAGCTTTATTGACTATATTCATGTTGTTGTTTTTTTTCTGTCTGGGAAGAAAAGTTATTTTCTCTGATGCTATTAAATGCCAAACTAACCTAGGGAACAAAATACCCCCACCCCAGCCAGCCATCTGCTAATCATATAGATTCTAGGATTTATCAACTACACGCATATCTTGGGGGCCTTATCTTGAGAAAATATCAATTCAGCTTCTCTTCAAGGAATCAATGAAGATAGAGAAACAGAAAGTCAATGCTACCTACACAATCAGAGAGAGACAAGACTGTTCCAGGTGCAATCAAAAACCAATACCAGATAGATGAATCTCACACTCAGTGCCTCTAGCTATATAGCCATGCAGTGAAAGTTTACAGTTTAGTACTTTGTGTTTAGTTTACTAAAGATAGCAACAGCTATAATGGTACATGATTAAAGGTGTGGTGCACTGGTGAATGTTTACAAGGTACCTGTACGAGTGCTAGCAGAGTTACAGTGTACTACATAGGTGAGAGCAATACTGTTCAAAGTAATGTTATGTAAACAAGCCAATGTAACAGTTACGCTTTTATCTACATGTATGTGTCATGTAACCTGTGCAGTGTGTAGTCTGTACTGTAGAAAGTGCTTAGGAGAAAGAAGTTATAAAGAAGCTAGTTCTGGCATCCAGGGTTGCAGTGGCTGTTAGCATTTAAAATCTAAGTTTTAGAATCAAAACTCAAACTAATGCTGTGGTAAATTACTTAAAACAGTTTGTTACAATATTAGTTTTATTACTGGTAGTAGACGTGGTTCTTGCAAGTGGATTTTTTAGCTAAGTTCTCCAGAGAAATCCTAAATATCATTTCCTATTAAAAACTTGTGAATGGAATGCTTTTGAACTTTAGAAACAGTTTTTGGAGACTACTTTAACTGTTATCATGATTCTTAGTAATTCCAAAAGTGTACGATTTCTTTAAGCTCCACCCTAACCATGATATAACACATAGAAACTACAATTTGGATACACATGAAAGAGAGGGTATTACTTACAGTTCATCTTTCTGGCGCTGTGATAATACCATGGCTAATTATGGCACACTCCTAATACTAAGGTTTTGTCAATGAAGCTTCATCTGAAACAAAAAGGAAAAACAAACTTTAAATCTTACATCCTTAACTACAGATAGATCAGTTCTTATTTTGTATATCAATGTTAATTATTAATGCATTTTTTAATTTGCATATTACAGCCCCTTGAAAACTATACCCTTCTTTGCTTCAAAATTGTCATACCAAATCATTCAGCAGCATTCCTCTATACTCATTGATGGACCATGATGCCTTCCCACGGCCATTCATTTACAACAAACATGACATTCACTCAGTCATAATTCTGCCTACTAGTGTCAGCGCATTCCACTGGATCTTAAAAAGGAAATTCCTATACAAGGTTGGTGTAACTTGGGTCCATATTGATTTTCCATTCTCACAATAACTTTTTCCTGCATTGCAGATACTGCTATTAGACAATACACACTGTGATGAAACAATGTTTTTGCTCATTACTAATAAATGACACATACACAAGCATAAAAAATATATCTTGGAAGTACACATGATGTGGAATGGGAGGAAAGCAGAACAGAGAAGTATAGCACAGGGTTGTTCTAGGATTGAAACAGGACCTTTTTCACTTGTAGAGTAAGGGATCTTTTGGTCATTTGGGATTTTTGTTATCCCAGAAACAGGAAAAGAAAGAGCTAAATTTTGGAGCTAGTGTCAAATTAGGGGGAAGCTGTATTACTTCAAAAATCCAAAAAAAATCACATGGGGAAGTCACATTTAAATGGCTACAATTACATCAGAAGAAAACCCTGTGATTTTCAGCGAATTTGTGCCAATAAAAAAAACATATTTAGTAAGTAACCGGCCTATAAAGATATAAAACATCCAATCAATGAGTATGAACACCCCACTGCCTTAGTGAAAACCAAATGTACACATGGAATGTGCTTATTTAAAGATGAAATAAACACTAGCATTGCAGAAATGCCCATAAGTTAAAAAGCACACATACTGACAGTCATTTCAGACCACAGAAGCTATATGAAGCGGAGACATAGATTTTATTTCTACTGCCATTATCCCAACATGTATAGCATTTGGAAAAGCAGTCCTTTTATATCAATGACCATGAATTAAAAAAAAACAAGAGAGCCACGATGGCCCTAAAACCCTCACCTTAGCAAAGGTCCACAACTCTGTGATAAAGCATTAATAAAAATGTTGCAATTTATACACATATTTACACAATGGATATTTCATAGACATACTAGTCATGATCAACATATTTCAACCTACAAACAAAGGTCTAGGAATGTAGG
>ENA-OREC01000316-OREC01000316.1-marine-metagenome-genome-assembly--contig:-NODE-316-length-17174-cov-13.270047_pt1 | contig 17174 bp, 10 predicted proteins | sample MGYA00248626_ERZ508543 | MGnify/ENA primary metagenome ERZ508543 (study PRJEB26211, sample SAMN05518279) | marine metagenome | isolation source: Puget Sound, Washington, USA | host: Bankia setacea...
CAAAATTGGCCAATGTATTGATCTTCTAAGTCTGCCAATTATGTCGCAAGTTTTGACAAATTTCCAAAACTAGTGGTTGACATGCAATTTATGTGGTTAAAATGGCTATGTAATTGAAACTAATACTACTGATACAAGCTGGGTCTATTGAACACACATTTGTCAAACTGATAAAAGTTACAGATTTATAACACACATGCAACAGCTATAAATCTATACAGTGAACAGGGAAAATATTGAACAACCAACTAACAGTCTCTTTAACTTAATACCAGGAAATGATTGATTGGGTTCAACTTCCCTATGTACAATGTATTATGTAAAGAAGGAAGTGTTCAGTGGATTGGTTAAAGGCAGTAATTGCAGTTCATGTCTTATTTGGTCTGATATTCTATTTCTCATACTAATGGTACATGAGCCAGTGATTGTGAATGAGAGGTAGCTATCTGCTTCTACATTTGATAATACTTCGAACTGTTTCGCTTTCACCCTTGGAGTCCTATGTCTGATGCCATCTTACAGTCTTTACCCATACGAAGGACTTCCTGTTCTTATTCCATAGTAAAGTTGTTACAAATTAGACTTCTACGGTCATCCAGGATTAGGCCTATCATAGCTACCTGTTTTGAATACCATTGAAATAGTGTGGAAACATTGTTGCTGTATCCATGACAACAACACTTACAAACAGAACCTTGTACCTCTGTCCAGTATTGCAGTTTCATGTATGTTCTTACAACACAGATTCTTCAGTAATGCTACCTTGTTTATGATAATTCTACATCCATGGTGGTGTGATGGTAATTGTAGTAAGATAACTCACTTGATCACTGATTACTTTAATTGACTATTGAAGTGTAGTAAGCACATATGTTTTGTCTCTTTTAAAAGAAGACACTCTTCCCTAGTAATAGTGATTCATGCGTTTGTACAGTTGAAATGATCACTGTATTAAAACTTATGTAAGTTTATGTTTCTGAAAAATATCCACCTACATCTCAACCAAGAAATGCGATGATAAAATTCTATGATTTTATGTTTAAATGAAGAGGCAATAGTGTCTGCACGTGTAGCCTAAGTTGTTGTTTGTGTTACCTTTTCTGTGATCACAGTCATGGTTGTGTTATTTTTCAGTTGAATACTAGTTGTTCCAATGTTCAGTTGTTGACTGTAAAATATATGTAAAAGCTCATTGTTTTGTATTTGATAATGTTTTCAAAGAAAGTTATCATTGCTGATTGTATAAATACATATATATGGCATTTAGTGATGTATTGTATGATAATGTTTCATATTCAAATTTGTTTGTGCTTTTTTGTCCATTTTTTTATCAGTTTATTATTGTTCATGGCAGTGTACATGTATTTAAGATAATGGAAGACAGGATTACTTCACTGTGCCATGAGACGTCGTTGTAGATTAGAAGGCTGGAACTTGCTCTGTACATGTATATCATTCTCTATTTCAGAAGTATTCTTACAAAAAAAGTATATGTTCATTTTTAAATTGTATGCATCTTTACATGTGTTCATATTGCTGTTGGAAATGTGTACATGTGCGATCTAGATTCACCTCAATGCCTTTGCTATTTAATAAAATCAAAGAAACATCTTTCCTCTTATCTGCTTCCTTCCTTCTGTCACAGCTCCTACACAGTGATGCCTACAAGAAAAGGATACAACAGATTAGCAGACGCTGATATATCGAGGCTCATATATAAGAAAGCAGTTTAACATTCACGGTAATTTCACCCATTATCTAAATACATAGGTCAGGGGTTGACTTTAGAGCATTTTTATTACTAGCCCACAGGACTTCTACATTCTGAAATATACTAACCCTGCCTTACTTTGACTAGCCCATGTTCTAAATCATTGACATGCAGGGTTGTATTTAGGATTGAATAAAAAGGGCGGTATTGTTCTCCCACAAATTAATAGATGGGGTCTGACTATCACATTCAGATTTTTTTTATCATGATGTCAAATTCAGCTTACACACCCTAACATGGTAGCATTGCCAACTTTTTTCAGTGCCTTTTTTTTTCTTGACCATATACATCTCACAGCCTAGATGCAATCCTGAAGTTGTTTTACGCCTTGACATTTGTTTTCTATTAACTAGAATGGTGAATTTCTACTAGTCCAAACTGTTTTTTACTAGCCTAGGACTAAATGTCTAGCGCTTATTCCGACCCTTGTAGATAAGATGAAACAGTTAAGCTCTCACTCCTCTATTTAACCTTGTAAGAATGACCAATTGAAAGAAAACAAGGACATACTGTGGTTAAAGACCAACATGCATACGATGTGTCTACCAGTAACCAAGTATGTTAGCAGTGACAACAGGACAGCCAAAGTACTTAAAGCCACTCACTTCCTATAGGAAAGTACCAGTCAAGGGTCACTTCTCTTGTTCCAAGTGTGGTTTGTAAATACATACACATACAAATCACACTCTACACTACATATTTTCTCACATATATAGAATATTGTATTGGCTCATGTTTTACATTTCTGGATATGCTACATTACGTTACTCACTGGTGCATGCGAGTGCATTACATGTTTTTATTGCATAACGATTACATAAACAGTAAGATTCTACATATATCTGAGCATGTAGGCGGGTTGTGGTTTAATTCGCTGCAACCTGTATATTATATCTCAATAAAATGCAAATTAAGTCTCTGGGTGCATTCTGAGACTACGAGCTCTTTCTTAGCTAACAATGCAAACCGGCACCAATACTGTAAGTTTCCTGGGTCTTCTCTAACCACGCAACTGACGATGACGGATTTATACATGTCTGTTATCAACTGTCTTAATTGATCAAAAGTCTTGTGCAAATTGACTCACAGATAAAGTATTGTTTCCTGGAAGTGACAGCCTCTGTAACCATGTTGCCCGGATACCAGTACAACAAGTGTAATAGTCTGGGAGGGGGCCGCTGCATAGGCTTCCCGTGCTTAACCAACCGAGGACGATAATAACAGAGTTTAAAGTTTATTATACATTGCACAAGATAACTTGGTATCTTATCGCGAGATGAACGCGTACCTTTTATTGACCTTTAACGGTATAACTAGTAATCAGTATTGTGTGTACCTGTTGTAATTGTTGCGGCAGTTAAATGTAGTGTTTCAATGTATTGATTGATCAGTGAAACTGACTCAACTCTCCTTCCCGCTTCGCCACGTGACGTTCCCAAGTACTTCATAGTAAGTTTGTCGAATTCATTCGAAGGCGGGCGTTGCGCCCGAGTACACGTTCATATCAGGATATACTGTGAGCATAGTGGATAAAGCTTTAATAAAATATTATATCATCATCTACACAGGCGGCTAGTTGGATACGTTTACACCAGTTGTTTTTTTCAGTTGCTTTTGGATTTGTTATATTTATATTTGTGGTCTTAAGTGTTAAATCTTACTACAGCAACAATGGCTGATGAGTCTGAAATGAAGTATTTGGCGGTGGATAAGAAGATGGTGAATGATGCCATGCTTCAAGCAGAGTGGGCTTCTAAAAAGCTGATCTGGGTACCGCACGAGAGCCACGGGTATGTGGCCGGGGGCATCAAGTCTGAGACCGGGGATGAGTTTGAAGTACAGATAGAAGAAACAGGAAAGAAGATGAAGTTTCACAGAGATGATTGTCAGAAGATGAACCCTCCTAAGTTTTCCAAAGTAGAGGATATGGCAGAACTGGCATGTTTAAACGACGCCTCTGTCCTCTACAACATCAAAGACAGATACTATTCCGGCCTCATTTATGTACGTATCAACATTCTTTAACTTTCTTAAACACTAAACACACAGCCAAGTTATTTTCGCCTACATACATGTATACAGGTATTTTCTCACCTGTGTCTCATACTAAATGTCTGACGCATGTGTAATATGCATAATATGGTTTGATCAATTCAGTCAATACTGAAGGAGTGACGATGCATTCACTTTTATGGTGTTGGTAAATGTGGTGTGCTCACATTAAATCGAAAACTGGTTGCGCACAGATAATCATATATACGTATAGTCCCTTATATAATGGAAGGAAAAGTCACACCAGAATGCTTTCTCTGAATAGTAGGGTGAATGAACGATGAATGATAGACTGAGAGTGGATACACACGGGAAAGATTGAATGCAAATATGGCTTAAACCAACCTAAACACATGGACAAAAACAAGGAAATGAGAACGAACGAGTGGAGTTAAGGCCAGAGGGATAACGTTCAAAACACATAATAAATGAAGCATATTGTGTCACCACCTAAACATGAAGCAAGACAAGGGTGTGATTAGCCAGGTCTACAGTAGCGCTCAATGTGTTACCTCAGCAGGGTACATTACATTGTCTCAACAGGAAGCATTCTGATACATTGCTGATCCAATCCTTAGTACATTACTTCAGTTGTTTAGCCTTACTTCATTTTCAATTAGATCGCAAACCGGTAGCTAAATATATATGACACCACACGTATGGTAAAATAACGCTGTAAATCACTTAGAACACTCGATCCACATTGTGTTCAGGTAATCTAAAACCATTGAGTCATGTTCCATGCACCTTTATGTTCTCCAGTAAACAAAGGCCTGTACATGATATAGGTATATTGTACAGTCATAACTACATGCAGTTTAACTGAAAATGCTGATGATAAAACGACGCTAGCACGAGCAATAAGTAACAACAACATTAGTAGCAATTACATCACCAGAAGCGTCATGGGTTGAAACAGGATTGTGAAGTTGCATGAGTTAATTCTTAAAGCAAGGTGAAGCTAGTCCTCAAAGTTGCCAAATGTTTCCAAAACTTTACATAGCTGAAAATAATAAATCATGAATGTATGGCATTTCAAGTTCTGTACAAAGCACTACATCTAAATACAGGAAGAAACATATAATCAGCCCCTAATGACATTCAGAGTGCAGTAGAGCTAGAACACATCATGTTTTCAGGTATATTGCTAAATGTTGCTGTGGGGGATGTGACAAATCGAGTGAAATAATTAAATCAGCACCTAACACCGCCATCACAGAGTAATCCTCATTTCGCAGTCAGTGATGGGGTATAAAACTAATATCACTGAACCATACATTATATCACAGTTACCTTATACAACGAAGTACACACGAACTAATAATGTTGTTACAAATAGTTGGGCTAACTCGGGCTCGTCCTCGTATAAGAGCTGGTATTCTGCAGGCATGTCTATTACTCATGGTCTAGAGGTTTATCGGGACTCAAACCTGAATCATGTTTGGAGACGTTGGTAGATAGATGCACAGACTGGTTAACTACTGGTTCTGTCAGCAGGGAATCGGCCACCATTGCATGACTTTAGTACGGTTGAAAATGGCTACAGAACACACACAAATAAAAACTTGACAACACCGCACACATCGTTGAATTGGCACACACATAGCAAGTCGTGAGCTGTGTGTGATAGTGCACTTAAGTCAAAGGAGAAAGGTTTCTAACATACATGTGTGAGAGTGCGCTTAGGTCAAAGGAGAAAGGTTTCTAACATACACGTATTACTGAGACAATGCCAGTGTAAGCAATGTGTCAAACCAACTGAAAAACAACAACAACATATCAAATTGCCTGTACGTAAGTATGAGTCCGCTCGTTGCCTATAAATAGTTTACACAAACCATGAATAGGATGAAACATAAGTATGTTGAGGGTCTAGCAGGGCAATGGCCAAGTTCAACTGTTTGATCTGCATATATAGTCGCATATCGTGAATTCTCGAGAAGGCCTATACATGCGACTGCTATTAAGACAAGTATCAAACATTCTTCTCTCCAGTTGGTAGCCTGCATCCTAGAAATAGTGTATGTTTTCGATTGCCTGAATGATTTCAACTTGTCAGACATTATTGCTAATCGAAATACTTGTATATCACCGCGGCTCCATTCGTTCTTGGATCTGAGCATATGTATACAAGGTAGTCCTATTTAAAATTATGTTGTGCAAAGTATAATTAATTCAAATACTGGATACCATTTGTTTACAATGTTGAATAAATCTAAATAATGCTGTGCCGTCTCTTTCATTCAGCACCATTCATATTATAAACATGAACGTAGCTTTCATTACACACGTACTAACCAATTAGTATACCGACGTTTATGTTAGTGAATCTAGATTTATAGCTTGATAAACGTTATGTCGTCTACAAACAGCTATATCCGGGAATAGTATCTGATTCTCTTTTTCTTGATGATGTTAACACTATTTCACGATGACTTTACTTCAAACTGTGTCACTTGATAAAACTGAAATTTAAAGTAGAGATAGCTAGGTACTAATTATGTTCCAAATTGCTGTGTCTACACGAATACAAAATGCATGTAAATAGAGAGGCAATTATTTGTGTCAGTAGGTCACTTATGCAAATCATCGTTCACCACTGAAGCGTTTATAAAGTCTAAACAGCTTATAGAGAACGTTGTTGTTAAAACTCGTTCGTGAATTGTTTGGCAACTTTCTTGAATAGCCCAGGATGCTAACAAAATTCGTAAATATCGTAGATATTATCCCCCTTTCGTCACGTGACTCACTGTACCTTCAATATTCATTCGAAAGCGGGCGTCGGCCCGGGTATTCTACACAAGTTCAGTTATGAATTGTTTTAAGTGATACGAAAGAAAAAAATACACTTTGTTGCACCTTTATTACGTCCAGGATATATTTTGAATTGTGATTATAGCGGATATTCTGCTCTTTGAACTTGTTTAAAGAAGTTGTTTCACTTTGAAAACAGGCTAGACGTCTCTGAGTAATCGCAAAATGGCGGACGATTACATTATGCCGGGCATGAGTGCCTCGGAAATGATGTATTTAGCTGTTGATAAGAATGTCATTAACGACCCAATGCTCCAGGCAGAATGGTCTTCCAAGAAGCTTATTTGGGTGCCCCACGAAGTGCACGGTTTTGTTGCAGCCCAGATTAAACAAGAGGCTGGTGACGAAATGGAAGTTCATCTTGAAGAGTCAGGAAAGCGTATGAGATTTCATAGAGATGACTGTCAAAAGATGAATCCTCCAAAGTTTTCAAAAGTCGAAGACATGGCAGATCTAACTTGCTTGAATGAAGCATCAGTCCTGTTCAATCTGAAAGATCGTTATTACTCTGGTCTCATCTATGTGAGTTTATTGACACTGTCATGAGTCGCGTTGCTGTTTTCATTAATATCTAGTTGTATATCAAGTTATCTCCAACTTTTCCATTGTATAAAGCATGATAATAGTGAAGTCATTAAATTCAATTCGCAAACTATCATACATGTGACAAATAGCATTGGTTACAGGTGCAGACTGACAGAGAAGCATGCACCATGATCCTCAAATCAAACTCTTTTAATTAACATGTTATGTCTGTCGGCATTCATTGTACAAGTTTTACAGGCAACATGCGGTTATCACTGTGTTGATGCGTTATGACACTAAACAACCTACTACACCATATTTTTTTAATCTTCGTAATCACATGATTTTGTTTCATAATGTGCATTTGCATATTGCATACTAACGTTCTTAACTTACTAAGAATCCTCAGAAATAGCTCCTGTCATTTGTCAATTTCTTGATTTTTTCAGTCAGAATGATAGATGGATGAAAATAAGTTGACATTACAATGTGTGAGGCCTTAACTAAAACGGTTAGGGGTAAAGACACACCAAATGAGAATGTTCAGAGGAACTAACTGTTTCTGATCATAAAAGTATCTAATGAGAAATGAATTTTTGATGCACTCTTTACATGTATATTGCTTTTTGTTTGCATGTTCTAGCAATAATCGATTACCCGCCTGCAAAATGTTTCCTCTGTCCCTGATGTCTCTTTGTTCATCCGTTTGATCACAGAAAGGGCAAGAGTGATTTGTTGACACAACAGATGTTTTTGTTTTATTGTTATTAACATTAAACCCAGCTTCTTTTCTTTTTCAGACATACTCAGGCTTGTTTTGTGTGGTGGTAAATCCATACAAGAGACTCCCAATCTACACTGAGAAGGTTATAGAATTGTACAAAGGAAAGAAACGCCATGAAGTACCTCCCCATGTATTTGCCATCACTGACTCTGCTTACAGAAGCATGCTTCAAGGTATGTATTCTCTAACTATCTTTTGGATGACACCAGCTTCAAGTGTAGGTCTGCGATCTGAAAAAAAGAATGCCAAACAGAGATAACTATCTAAAAGTAATGGCTGAAGTTAACTGTGGACTTGTTATTGTTCCACAGAGAAATCAATAGATGCTAGTTGCTAATAAGGAATCAGCTAGATCTTAAGGTCCTTTCCAAGATGCTTGGCATAGGTGCTGACAGTCAAACTCAAACTCACGAGTTTTTCAAATTTACCTATGCTGTCTGGTATTTCCCGGTCCTCGTTCCACACCTAGGCCATAATACTCTGGGGTTGCATCTTCATTGGGAAAATATATCTAGGATATCCCCCTCACTTTCAAATTCAAGATGGACTAAAAGAACTATTCCTAATGCATTGTAAACAGCAATTGAAATCACTGACTATCAAAAAGTGGCAACATAGACTACCGTGTATGCTATTAATATTTTACATACTAGAATCTACTCTTGTAGACTTTTGGTGACTTTAATGAAGGATTACATGATATGTCAAATACTTGCTATATTTTAAGTTCTCAAACTATAAGAAATTACCAAATGGTATCCTAAAAAAAAGAGATTGCCAGTTTGCACTAGTATGGCTTTATTTGTTCTTTATAAAAATCATACTTTCTACACTCAGATCATTAAATATGGTGTCTGCTAATCTATTATTGCATACCGTTATGCTGTATATATTCATATATAGCATGATAGCCATATTCTTTGATGTAAGCTCATTCAGGCAAGTTGTTACAGAGTTAGGAGTGGACAAGTTGGTTCAAAAGGTTATGTAGAGCCCTGGATGTTTCAGATAGTGTGAGTAGTTTTACACAAGTTGTTGGTTAAATGAAGTATGGTATTTTTGATCGGATTGCATAAGCAACTCTGACTTAAGTATTGATGTTGTCTGCCGTCAACATTTTAACATTTGTGTTATTATCAAGAAAACTATTGAGTAGTAACAACTTCAAATGTTATACACATGCACATATGGATAAGACCTTTCAAATGAGGTTGTTTGGTGACCTTGGCCTTTGACCTTGACTGTATGCAATCCGGAAATACCATCTTGAGCTGTTTCTTGTTTTGTTTACAAATACTGATCTAAGGCCTGTTCAAGTGATACATTTGCTGAGTCCACATTATTAAGTGACATCCTCACATTTGTGTGGTCTAGCTTCAGTCCCTGATACTTAAAATTCAAGCCACAATATGACAGACTTTGTAGACCCTCTTGTGACAATGTTTGTTCTGCTCAAAATGATTTAATCGGCAATATTTAAGGACTATTCTTGTTAGCTGGGAATCCTGCATTAATGTTTGGCTGTGTTATTAAAATATGTTACTAACTTTCATTTGTCTTTGGGATATCTGAAGATGAATCCTTGATAATGACATCAGCTAACGTGCATGTATTTAGTCTACCTGCATACTTGCATAGCTATGAAAGTCTTCCTGTAACTTTAGATGAAGTAAACTTAAATCATAGTCATGTATTAGTCTGTGTGTCAATTCATAACTCTTGTACTATAATACTTTATTTTGTATAAGTACAAGACATGATACATGTAATTGGAAATCAATGTTCACAGTGTTATTTTGTAGCTGGAAATAGCTGGGGTTCTAAGAAACAATGCTCGAAGTCAATGATAAGAGTATCCTTAAAAGCTATCCCATTTATTGCATGTCAGACTGTTACTCATCATGCTAATGTAAATTCCATTGTGTTAATGACTGAAGACTCAGATACCTGTGAAACAATAGGGATAATATACACAATTTTACAGATAGTTAGCTGCATAGTTGTGAAGTTACCTAAATTGACAGTCTCGAGCATTTAACATTTTATAGTTTATCATAAGATGAGAACTTTTAGCCAGAAGGTAGATCTAGCTGGTGTACCTGTTGACAAGTTTAGTATAGTTATGCTTGTCACACAAATTGACACAAATAAGCATGGAATGTGTGATGTGTACGAATCATCTAGGTCCTTACAGTCAACACTGAACCTCCCTTTCTCACCACCTGTTGCCAAAATAAGGGTGTAGTTGAAGGGAAAGTAAAGTTAGAAGTGAGTTGTAAATCTTATGTTAGAATGGATAAGATTCAAGTTCTTCTTATAGGTCCTATAAACTGGTACGTGTTAAACAGTATATGTCATGAGGGCAAACAAACTTTGTTGGCATACTGTCCATTAACATCTTCTGATATAATGTTACTCTACATACATAAGTCCAGAAATGGCTTGCCTGTTATGTAAAGTAAATTGAAACAAGCAAAGATTAAACCCAATCACCCATGTAAGGTTGTAAATTCTTCTCTCTATGGTATGTCTCCTCTTGTACATTCACTAGTGTTGACAGTTGAAACACATGCCTGGATGCACTATTCTTAGAGGCTCCAGTATTGGGTTAATAATAGACCTTGAAATACAGGCCTTATATAAGAATTCTGTTTGGAATAATTGTCTAAAAAGAGAGCTAGTATATCAATTGAACATTGTGTACTGAAACTGTCCACAGCCAGGGGGTTAAGAAGATATGCTTGTTCAGCATGTTGGCTGAATAGGCTGAGTGAAGTTTGTTTCATGTTTACATTTCAGGCATGAAACTTGACCTTCTTTCACTACCTTTTATACTACGTGTATTAAACTGGATTTTTATGCTTGCTTAAAAGCTGATCTTATTGTTTGAACATAGGCAACTTATAGTACGCATGTGGGTGTAAAGATTTAACTGAACTGCCAGGAAGGGAAGGAGGGGCAGGTTTATGTACATATTTTGGGTCTGGGCTGTAAATAACCAATCTGATAAATCATTTAAAAGTTTTTTTTATAAAAGATAGTAATTGTCCCATGATCACAATTGATCTCTGGTTTCTCTTCACTGTAGCCAAACATTGGTATTCAAGTATTTCGTATATTAAAAGGTTTCAGTTGTCAAACAGGTCCATTTACTTTTCTGCTCCATTGACTGCTTTGGTTTGTTTGTTGGCAAGTATTCCATGGTCTCTGAAACATTCAACCAAACATTTGCCATATGGTTAGGAATGTGAAGTTCATTTACACACGGAGGTTACAGTAAAAACGTAACTTTGCTGACCTGGATGATTTCTAGAACCTGCATAATAGTGTTATACTTAACTACTAAAGCGTAACATTGCATACCAGCACTAGTCTAGTAGTTCAGCTGATTTTACTTACAAATGACAGTCATAAACATGTCCCATATCATTGGTGAACCATTCATAACAACTCAGTAAATGATTGTAAATGTTCAATAGGTTTGATAAGATCTCCTCCTCATGTACAAGCTGGCCTGCTGCATTGTCTGTCACTTACTGTGTGCATTACAACATCTAATAGTCTATTACAAGGTGATTTCATGTTCTGATACAAGTTAGGGCTCGTAACTCTTTAGCATGTGTACATCTGGCTGAATTTCAAGTTAAACATCTGGCAGTTAAATTCAAAGCATCTGAAAAGGGTTGGTTTCCTCTTCAGTACATATTATATAAAATGCTTGGGTTTAATTTAGCTTTTTTGATGCAGAGATTAATGTTCCAGTCAGTATTAAATTCAACTTCATGCAGGTGATATGTAATATACAAAATGCCAGGCATTCTACCAACTGAGGCTGACAACATTACAAAACAAGCCCCACCATGCCTTTTACACACATTTGTACATGGCAAACAATGGCCTGAAGATATTTTGGATGTGTTGCTGTGATAAATCTTGCTCTAACAGCTATCAGATGATCTCAAATATCTTATATAAAGTTGTATTTAGGTGTAGTAGTGGTTTAAAGTTTGTCATTAGTGTGGGCCTCTGGTCGAGGTTTCTTACATGGTATTTAAGGTTTTATAGGTCATTCACTACCTGTCATTTACCAAGCCAGATCTGCAATTTGGGGTTATGTAACTAAATGGTCGGTGACTTTTTAATGAGTTTAGTAAATGGGAATGGGACTCTGCTGTGTTTTATGTTCATATGACGTATACTTACACAGGGAATTAAACAACTGAAGTTATGGTACTTGAAATATAATTAAATGTAGTTGTATAAGTTGAATTATGATGAAAAAACAGTGGTATCTGGAGGTAATAGGTTAAGTTTAATGACTTTCTACTTTAAAAGGCATGTTCTTGAATGAACCTCGCTCGACCAATCTTTACACATTTATAAAATATAACTAAGTGGGGGTTAAACAAGTTGAAACAAATTTGAAATGATAGCAAATACTCCTACTATACACTGTACACATTTCCATGTTTTACTCCATTTAGTTGAAATCGGTATTTTACTGGAGATTAGTTTTGTTTTTGTAGGGTATAGAAATGTTTTCGATCTTATCTATTTGTGGAATGCGAGCCAGGGTTTACTCAAGCGCGGAGGGAACGTCATTGCCTAAATATGGTGTTTACTTGCATATGTTGACATACACTTTCAAGTTTTGCGGTGAGAATCCACTAGACTGTAAATCATTATGGTCAAATTTACTGCCGGCAGCCAATAAAAACATTTAGTAAAAATCAATGTATAGAAATAGAGGAAAAAATATGTCTTGTTCATACTAACCTGACCTGATATAGGAAAAAGTAGTTGAATGCTTGTGTATGAAAGATAGGGACAGTCAGTGTTCTCAATTTATCTCTGCCTTTAGATTAATAATTGGTGGCGTGTGCAGATATAATTGTAACAAATGTCCGTCCTAGGAGGCTTACCAATTTGTAAAATGCCAAGATTTTTGCTACTTTCGCCGTTATCAGCTAAATGAAGGAAGTTGTTGTTTCGACAAAGGGCGTTTATTTTTGGGGTGGCATATTTCATTTAAAAGGCTTGATTAGGTTACACAATTTTGTAGGTAGAAATCGATAGTCAGGCTGATCTAAGAGTTAAATAATGAAGTGACTGAAGTAGGACATGGTATGATAATTCTTTTGTTTTCTCTGCAGTAGTTTGTTTGTTCTTTTTCTCTCGACTGTTAAATACATGTGACATGGACTGGGGCATATGTATGAAATTCCTGTGTTATACTGTGTAGTTCATTTCGGTAGATAAAACTTAATTGGGATAGGCCTGTATGTAAACTCCCATTAAACAAAACTTGAACATTTGCGCATGAATGACGATTATGGCATACATCCAAGCTTATTTATTGTAAGAGACCTCACCATACAAATGTACTTGAAATCATATCCGTATGTTTTATAATGATTTATTGTCTTTCTGATAAAAACACTGATAATCTTGTCAGAACAGGCTATGTGTATTTTACAAGGTGGTTGTTCCTGTCTGACCCTTGACTGACATAGTTTGTTGTACTAAAATAAATGGAACAGATTATGGCCAAAAGCTGCAATCACGCTGCATACATTTGGCAAAGTTTTTAATTTTGGGTGAATTTGGTGAACCTGAGAACAAAACTGTTTAGATCAAGAGAGAATACAAGTGTTTTGCCTCACAAATGAATATAAATAATCTTCAGGAACAAAGAGTCTGGTGAATGAATCTTGAGAGAAGTCTGTGAAAAAAAAGAGAGTAAATTGTATTTTTTTTATAGTATACATAGAGGTCGATGATCCAAAACATTGGCTATACTTTGTCTGGTCTGTCAGAAAGTGGAGAAAGGCTCATTGAATAGGACAGAATTCATATGGCAGAGAAAATGAATGGTGTCTGTGAACAGGTTTTTAGCTGATACAAACATAAGTATGATTCCCTAAAGAAGTTTAAAAGGTCAAACTAGAGGATTTCAGCTGTAGATATCTCTCATTCAATGGCTCTGAAATGTTTACAGATACTTTTACATAAATCATATTTTACAAAACACAGGAGCTTGTAATATAAGGCAACATAAAAAACAATCCTACAAACTTTAGATTTAGAGTACTCCTGAAGTCCAGCCATTGTTCACATTTTTAGTTGTTAAAGTGTAATGGTTGTTGGCTCAGTTGACTTGATATTTCCCTTTCTGTAAGTTAACTATTGGCTTCCTCAGTGCACAGCTGATTGGATTGATATTACAGACATTTGAACTCCAAGTTTGGTAGTACAAGAATCACTGTTTTGTTAGTTTAAAAGGAGGTAAAGATGGGCACCAAAACTCTGTGGGTAGTATTTGGCTCTGCTGTGGTCTTGATTTAAACTCTTGCATCTAGTGTTTCGGCAGATCTTATGAGTGCGTGCCACAGTAAAACTGAAGCAGCCATATATGTTATAGGAATGCAGTTGTAACATTCTTATGAGCACCTATGAGAACTATATCTGGATTCAAAGTGTGTGCTCGATATACGGTCTCTAAGTTTCCAAGGTTTTCTGCTGTGACATATGCAGGTGTCAACTACTGATTACTCGTTATTGTTCTCGTAATGTGGAGAGTAAACAACTCCAGATATCACACTTGGTCCCTGCATTCCTATCATACCTTGTATACAACGCATGCTTCCTTAAAGGGAGTGTTATGACTTTTAAATGATAAATAGCCAGGCTTAACAAATTCAGCGTGGAAATTCAGTTAAAATTTGAAAATCAAGAAGTGAAAGTCTCAGGGCTAGACAGTTTATATTTCAGTATCGAATGTATGCAAGCTACAAGGGTCCATGTAAGGAAACAATGACTGTATTTTGTTGTATGGCTCGATAGGAAATGGTTACTTTAACTTTGACTGTTTACATTGTTGAAATATTTGTGCTATGGTTGTGAAGATAAGTGATCCAGGGGAGAAGTGACCGAAGTGTAAGATCAGAGATGGTGTATGTGAACAGGATACATTGCTGTTTGAAGAGATAACACAGTCAGTGTGCAGACCCTCTTAACAACCCTTAGCTCTCTTCTCTCATTCAAAAATCCAAGCAAATAAACCCCAGTCACACTCTCCCTCCAAAAAACGGGTATTTTAGCAACGCTCTTATTTAAAACCAGCCTTTCCCCTTTTACTCAGCTGAACTTTCATTTTTCAGATAGTGTTTTTCAGAGTCATGCCGCCTAATCTAATGACAGGATCATTCAACTAAATAAACAGCTGTTAGATTACAAAATGACTCATTATACCACAGTTTTCGGTAGCTGAGGTTATCTGGCAATAGTGGAAATGAGAAAAAATTAAGCAGGATTATTCATAGGATTTTAATTAGCGTCTCTAGTATTCTGTACATTAACACAAAGGAGCACAATGGCAGGGTTTATAGGGACACTTGAACCATTCTAAATCAGTTCAAAACATATCATTATCTTGTATAGCAATATAGCACCCACAAACCATTCTAAATAATTTACAAATTGTCATTCAGTGTTTTGAATTGAGAATGAACGTGTACAGGCCTTGTAGTAAATGCACCCTAAACATATTCAAATTCAAGCAATTACACCCCAGTAAAAAGTCTGCAGAGTATGGAAATTGTCTAAATATGTGCTTGTCCTGCTCATGACATTGTATGAAAAAAAAAAGAGCATTACAGATTTCAACATTTCCACTCATCTAAAACAACAGTCAGTGCTAAAGGTCGAGTGAATTTTAATGCTCTGCAGGCCTTGTAATAAATGCAAGCAAAACACACTCAAATTCATGCAATTATACCCCACTTAAAACTCTCCCTCAACAATATGTTCCTAAACAATCTGTCCCTAAATAATTTACACCAAACAATTTTTACCCCATTTCCTGACTTTTACAGTTTCTTTTCAATTAATCTCTAATCTCCCATCCCCCCTGTGAGTTTGAATGTTGACCTGTGGCAGCCTTGACTGTTCACCTGCAATGCCATGTACACAATGAATAGGAGATGAAGAAATCTTGTTGATAGACGTAATCCCTCCTTCACTTGGGTAAATCAATACCTTCAACATTGGAGGAAAACATTCCATAGATTCCTGTTGAATCAATACAAGACTATTGTGCAATATTTTTACTACACAACTAATAGCCTATCAACATGAAAACTCTGTGGTATCAATAGTACCAGAGCCCCCCAGCTTGTATAAATAGTTGTAGGATGCCAAACAGTGTTCCATTAGTGCTCTATGTTGTCTAATGAATCAAATCTATTGTTAATATAACAGCATCTCTTACATTTCGAAAGGTAGAGACCTGAAGGTTCTAAGTGACATTAAATAAAGCAGTACATAGAACCCTTTTGCATTCACTCTTCAACACTTGATGACATGAATCAATTGTAACTAACCTGTTTTTTCTCTATTTTCAGATCGTGAGGACCAGTCCATTCTTTGCACGTAAGTTGACTAGAAAATAAAGGACCACAATAGTTGTCCTTTCTATATCATAAGTTGATGTTGCCCGCCCAGATATGGGAAAAACTTTTACTAGTCCAATAAATGTATTTGTTCTTACCTATTGTGAACTTTCCAATAATTATATTTACTGGACCTACACATTTTGACCAGTTATGGCCTAAGTATTGATGTTTTGTTTTAACTAGTCACCTTAGGCTGGTCACCTTGATTTAATGTAGACCACTGGAACCTCAACTTATTCTGGTCATCAAGTTTTAACTAGAGCTATGCTGCCTTCCTGACATGGAATTGCATGTATCTCTGTCTGACTCTTAAAAGAGTGAGATTGGTGAGTAAATGGTTGAATGAATGGACAGATGGATGGATAGATGACAAATAATTTAATGGCTGACAGTGTTTAACTTTTTTTTGGTGGGTTTTGAGATCTAAGCAGTGATAGTGAAGCAGAATCCAAATGATGTGATTAATATGACCAGTAACATCAGTTAGAAATGTTGCTTTTGAGACTTTGGCATTATAAGTTTAACTGTATATGAGAGAATAAAGGGAGAACAGTCTGAAAAGGTAACTTGATAGTTTGAAATGTTCTGAAAGACACAGAAGGTAACATAGTGGTATGAAAAATGTAAGGTATTATAAAAATGTTGAGGTATTTGATACAGATGGTGTTTGGTAGGTGTATGAAACTCTAACCGTTTGTCGTTTGTCCCTTGTTCCAGCGGGGTAAGAGGTCACTCCAGGTCACTGCTTCATTATTAGGCGAGACATTAAAGACAC
>ENA-OREC01000317-OREC01000317.1-marine-metagenome-genome-assembly--contig:-NODE-317-length-17171-cov-14.164093_pt1 | contig 17171 bp, 4 predicted proteins | sample MGYA00248626_ERZ508543 | MGnify/ENA primary metagenome ERZ508543 (study PRJEB26211, sample SAMN05518279) | marine metagenome | isolation source: Puget Sound, Washington, USA | host: Bankia setacea...
TCCACCTATCCATGACATGTCTGATCCTCCACCTATCTATGACATGTCTGATCCTCCACCTATCCATGACATGTCTGATCCTCCACCTATCCATGACATGTCTAATCCTCCACCTATCCATGACATGTCTGATCCTCCACCTATCTATGACATGTCTGATCCTCCACCTATCCATGACATGTCTGGTCCATCACCTATCCATGACATGTCTGATCCTCCACCTATCCATGACATGTCTGATCCTCCACCTATCCATGCCATGTTTGATCCTCCTGAAATAATCTATAACCTCTGTCTGGACCTCGACCTATCCATGAAAAATATCCTACACCCATCCATGACATGTCACATCCTCCACCAATCCATGACATGTCTGGTCATTTACCTATCCATGGCATGTCTGGTCCTCACCAAATATGTGACTTATCTGATCCTCCACCTATCCCTCACACTGAGTCCTCTACCAATCGGACATATTTAATTCATCACAAAGAACTTAAAAAGTCAAAAATGAGTCATTTTCCATTTATGGATATGCTAAGATGTTGTCAACATGTGCCTAAAAACATAATTAAATCCTGTGAATAGTCTTCAGACATTTGAAACAAAGAAGGGACAGACGGGACGGGACGGGACACCTGTTTGGTTTCCTACTGAACCTGCTTTTACCAGTATCATTGGATTGCAATTGCTGGATAATCTTTGACCAAAATCTGCACCTACAGTACCATTACATTTATAGACTATACATTTTGCACTGCTGTAATATGAATTTTAAGTTGTTTTGTCAGTAACCGACCTTGACACCTTGGTTTACAATTAACACACATGCAAATGAATGCATCCCTCCAAGGCCAACGCTATGCAAAATACTGCGTATGACAGCTTTCAAAGCTATTTACCAACGCAGCAATGCAATCTACCAAGTCTTGATTCAACATAAACTTATATTAATCTGTATGCAAAAACTTCAAAACACATGACAGGATTGAATTGATGGCTGAGGGACAAATTTTCTGTTTTTCTATGCACTACTCCACCCACCCCCTCCCCAGCTGTCAGCTTTTCCTGTTTAATGTGCACTTAGCATGAATGGTGCTTGGTCAATATGTGTGTCCTTTAAAGACTAAGCTAAGGATATAAATCTATACTTTTCTATCAGAATTACATAAACATAAGTTTTGCACCTAAGTTGGCCAAATCAGAGTCTCAATCTTGACGTAACCCAATTCCAGACACCCAAATTGGCCAAATCAGAATGACTAAACTAAATGTGTTATATTACCAGCAGTTTGAGCCATATTTAGTTTTGACTTACATAATTAGGTAACCATATGTAGACAATCGCTTGACATTTCCTACTAACCAATAAAGCATCTCACTACTTGTTCTGTTTTGAATGAGTTGTTTTTCTTTTGTGTAATACAGTCACTTTCTGCTAATAAGACAAACTTGGTCTGACAAACATGGTCTTAATAGCTTACTAGTCTTTATATGCAGTGGTTTTTGAATACAACTGTTGTACATTATGTTTGTTTAGTTGAATTGTACATGTAACTGAAAGTCCTAATTGTCAGACAAGTATATAGATTATGCTGGATATTTAAATATTACTCTTAATTTATCCATGCAGCTTTATCTCTACACATCCTTACATCAGTACATGTTAACATTAATCAAACAATATTAGTCAGCATTTAATAAGAATCTCAGTTTAAACAATAAAATAGGGAAATCTTATATATATATATATAGAAAAAACAACAAGACTAAACCTATGTCCCAATCTTTTGGTTAACTAAATAAAATAAAAAATTAAACCATATGCATAACTCTAATCTGAAGAAAAAAATCTTTGGCTACCATCTCTTTAAAACTAGTGGAAAGTCCATGTTTAGCCATATAAACCATATAAATACAGATGCTACAGATTCAGCCCCGTTAAACCTCATATAAACCATATAAATACAGATGCTACAGATTCAGCCACGTTAAACCTCATATAAACCATATAAATACAGATGCTACAGATTCAGCCCGGTTAAACCTCATATAAACCATATAAATACAGATGCTACAGATTCAGCCACGTTTAACCTCATTTAAACCATATAAATACAGATGCTACAGATTCAGCCATGTTAAACCTCATATAAACCATATAAATACAGATGCTACAGATTCAGCCACATTAAACCTCATATAAACCATATAAATACAGATTCTACAGATTCAGCCACGTTAAACCTCATATAAACCATATAAACACGAGAGAGCTATGGACTCCGCTATCGTTTACCTTGGTCGGTCTGATACACAGTGCGTTGGGGCCATCTTAACCTGATGGTGTAAAAAGCTCAGTATGCCCCTGTCAGTTATGTAGGCCAGTTTGACATGTATAACATCAGTTCAGCTTCAGTGATCAGCCTCTGATGTCATTGTTACTGTGTTCTCACTGGGGGAAAAACACTGTGGGTGTGTGGGGGGCTTTCAGGCAGTGGGACGGTTTTTGTATAAAGATAAAGAAAAAGATACAGAAGACTATGCACACGGGATCATGACTTTAGTAATCATAGGTTTCTTTCTTAAACAGCAATGCACATGTGAACAGGGTTTAAACTATTTGATGTGCACTAATTCTCCATGCCCATGACTTAATCATTCACGTTGGTAGTGATAGTTCAAATCTCCATTAATTTGCATCTACAGCAAGTTTGGATACTTACTTCTAATGTGAGGCTTATTAATTAATAACGAGATAAAGTTCAGGTAAAGCAAATGTTGAAGATAGCATTGTCTCCAGTTGAAAGATAACTTCAATACTACAAAAATTGAACCTGGACAGCTAAACAGCGTACTACACAATGTCATGTTATGTCAAATATTTACAATTAATTTTAAAAAATCGAGATGGTACGTTTTAGTAGGCTCAAAATACACTGTCTCACAAGAAATGAAAGATTTTTCCAGAACATACAAACTAATAATCCAGAAACAGAACATAACTTCAAGTTTCTGAGGGGGTCATATTTGGGCGTTTTCTTGACTACTTTTGATTGGACCCGCAACATGTGTATACTATTATATATAAGTGTAAACACTGTATTGGTACTCAGACATCGTGTTTACTGATCGGTATGTATGCACAGTATGTTGAAATAAGTTGTGTTTAATGTTTTAAAGAGGATCATGTACCTAAGACACCTGAACTGTTTAGAACGGTTATAAAAACATAAAAATGTGCACACATCAACAACCCAGAAACCTATACCAAATTGTCCATTATTTGTTTCCATTCTAAGTATAACAGATAATTCTTCGACCTGTAATCTTGGAAAATCCATCAAGGTGCCTATACTCTGTTTGCAACAAAACCCACCCTGATAATCCTATTTTCTGGAAGGTAAATCTCTAAACTTCAGTTTACATGTATGCCAAGTCTTTAATCAATGTGGCAGTGAAAGTTGCTATCTTGAATATGTAGCTGAGTGGCCATGTTACTGTTTGATTGTGTATTAGTTCAGACTGCAAAGCTTAACAAAATCTGTCATACAGTCCTTACAACTAGTGTTTGATACAGGACCAAGTGTATATCACAAAGTCTCTAATGCAGTTTTTCTTTTTTTGTCATACCTTGTAGCAAATCTAGTAGACAATGTTGTCATGCCCTACAAATGGCTAATTGAAGTCTGATCACTTCCTGGGTAATCTAGCCAATCTACTGAGTCAATCTTTGAAAATACGTGAAACTGTGGGTATTTTAGTATCACGCTTAAATCTGTTCCTGGAACCAATCAGTACTAAGCCATGAGGGTAAAGATTCTTGCTCAAGGAAACAACAGGAACCTTTACTGGGACTCTTAACTCACTACTGACTGATTAAGTCAGACACTCTGCCCACTGAGCCATGTAGTTTGGCTTTAAAGGTTATAAGAATATCTTTGTTAAGCTACTTGTAATGTTTAACTTAAAAAACATTGATTATTTAATTGAACATTTAAATGTCTGAAATTACCTTGTCTGGCAGGTTATGTCTGCTTTTGCTAAATGTCCACTGGTATCGTTTTTGATTCTCGTCCTGAAATATACCAAACATCATTTGTTATTCAAGTACTGTGATATTGACTATCCTGTGAAAGAAAGAATGGGACATTTACCAAATAACCACCTGCTGTAAAATGATGGCCTAAAAAGAACATTGACCATTAAAAAGCATGTCGAACAACCTAAAGACAAAGTCACCATGTCTGCAACCAATGGAAATGCATAGCTGCTAGCCTTATGACAAAGTCACCATGTCTGCATCATATGTAATGACAAAGTTGCTAGCCATTTTTGCGAAGGTCACCTTGTATGCAACACATGGAAAGTCATAGATGCTTCCTGTCAAAGTCAATCTGCAATCCATGCAATCAATGGAAAAAATGAAGTCAAAATACCCAAGACCTGTCAATTCCACAATATTTTTTTCTCAAAATCACATTCCCCCTGGGCCATTTTCCCTTCTCTCCCCTCTACAAACTTCTTCATTGACCTACCAGCCATTGACATGTATGACATTGTCAGTGAAGGTTTCAGAGAGTCAGTCTGAACTTTGGGAGGGAAAACAGAGACCGCCAGTTGACGCAACCTCTCATTACAGTTATATCATTACCCGAGAAACTGCAGTCCATCTAACAATCATGTTACAATAACCTAAAGCCGGGTTGACAAAAATCAATGATCATTGGTGAGCAGGGAGTATTAAGGGAGCTAGTCCTTTTTATCCAAGATTATGCCTTAAAGTAATTTATTAGTTACAAAATCGATACTTTGGTTTACACCGTGCTGCACAATAGCTCTCTCTCTCTCTCTCCTAAGGCTTGTTTACGTTGTTCAAGATGGATGTCATTCTTTACGTGCTTTACTGGCTTGTTGGGGGGAGAAATATTCTGGGTCAAGTGTGTCAAAGTGCTACCCTATTAAACATGTCAATATCTGAGGGAATTGAGATGGGTTGGTGAGGCTTCTTTACTGTTCTTACAAGGAACTTGGACACTTCTACAACTTCCAAACATTGGTATAGAAAACATTTTATACTACAAGAGATATAGATGTCTGTTCTAGGGACCTGTTACATGCAACAACACATGTTCACCATCTTCTGCTTCCTATTTATTCTCTTCTTTTTTTAATTTGGTCAATCATTATAATAGATACTTTTAAATCTATGAATAAACCTTGCACCTTTTAGTCATTTTAAACCTCAAGCCTCAAGTCTTATAGTTGCATGCTATGCTTTAATTTGTCTTGTTGCACTCTCTTAAAACTGAATACCACAAGCTGTCTATAAAGTATGCTTCGAATTAAGTTTTCTTGTAAAAACAACTCTTCTGTCTTCTTGTTTGTATATAAATTTTCTGCTTTTTTTCTCTCATTAACACATAAAGCCTAATCTGTGAACGTTTCATTTGCCATCTATTACATTACGGCTGGTCTATACGAGTATACAAAAAAACAAAATCTTTCTTCCGTTTTTTGACCTGGGTGTGAATTGATTAGACAAGATAATATGGATGTTTCATAGCACCCAAGAAATGTGACAAAGGCATCCAGACAAGGATTTGAAATAAGACAACAGTTACTGTCAAGTTCTTTTTGCATTTCTCTCTTTTATTTTTCTTAATTTTGCAAGTCACCATCATCCATAAGAGTGCTGAAACTTCATGGGACTTGAGCAATTAACACTTTAAGCAGGTATGTGTATTAAAAGTCTGCAGCGTCCTCAAGCTAGTTAATCTCTTTGGAAGATAAATTGTTGACTCACACGTAGTACACATATTGATGCAGCTACATGCTATGAACAATGTACTTCTTTATCACTTTTTTTAACTATTTGCAGAAACAAGTGTTTAGTGGTCGTGTGTTTTATGTACATCAATACACATGTTTATTTCTCTCTTTCTAACTTCAGCTTTTTACAGGTGTATTCATCAACTCTTGCATTTCCTCCTAATTTGGCTCTTACATCAAGTTTTTGCTTTCTCTTATCTTATTTTTCAAAAGTATTCTACCTCAAATGACAAAAAGCACCCCTTTCCTAATGTTTGAGAAAAAATACCTGCTATATAGCCCATAATAGTCCATCTTAGATAGCATCCTAGGGGATCACTATGTAGAAATGTCATTAGATGTAGTTTAGATTTAGTATCATTTTGGAAACATTTCTAAGCTAAAATAGTAAGCCCAAGCAACAGGTCATCTTAACAATCTCTATTTATTTGATAGCAACACCGTAATAAAACATCTCCCATGATCAAGGTACTCCATTACTTAGGGTCAAAAGTTTCCTTCCAGTCGACTGGCAAACATGTTGGAGAGCTGCATCGTAATTACAAAACCTCATCAGACTAATACCTTCACTCTAGGCAATTGATATGAACGTTTTGAAGACACTGGAAGCTCAACAAATCTACTGACATGTGCCCAGAGTTTAAAAGCATAAGCTCATTCGTTACTCACTGAATAATACGCATGACTCTGAAATTAGATGAGCTGAGCATAAAAAACTTGCATGTTACCATGGCAATAGTTCATAACAACATGACAGATGACACTGCTTTCTCATTACTCAACAATGTTGCTATAGTTACAATAAATGGAAAAAAATAAGTAATGTGCAGGTATCACGGACGATGGAGATACTTCAATTTTTTTCCACTCATATTTTTGCTCTGGACATGTAGTTATTCAACCATGTTCTTTCAATGCATCTTGAAATGTGTACCCTTGTTAATGTGCTAGAACATTGGTCATGATTGTAAAAGACAATATCCAATTTTGGAACAGATGGACACTTTGCATCTGAATTGCATCACTGTAACAATGTGATGACCTCTTCAACAATTAAACCACTAGCCTGGCAATATGTTGATGTAAAAATCTTACAAGATTGGCTTAAAAAGCACCTCATTTTAAGTGTTTTAATTTTCACAATTTGAGGCCCAGTTTCAGTTTTCAAAGATCTTGGTAGCTTGAACCATTGAATTTTACTCAATTATGTCTGTTAATAATCTTTTGTTTTAATTTCAAATTATGTTTAACTAATTAAAAGGCTAAAATTACCCCTAGAACATTGAGTCACTAGTTTGAAGATTAAATTATGCATGTTTTATCCATTTACACATGGTCAGGGGAATTTTAAAGTTCTTCAACTGTGATTTCAAAGAACCTCAGTGAAGGCAAAACCCAAGAAAATATAACTTTTGATTGGTAAACTTCCACCTTAAATAAGTATACCTATGATTGGTATTTCATCAATAAATGGAGTAAAATGTGTATAATAACCACAGTGCCATATATTTTCGTTCTTACATGGATGAGGTCACCAGGCCACAATGTACTTTAGTTAATTGGCAATCCTCATACAACTTTTGTTATGGCACATGCATTGAATCAATAAGATACTGTCATTGTATACATGTACAATATCTCTTTTGAATGAATGAATGAATGAATGAGAAACTGGTCTAGCTTTAAACTTTTAAAGATACACACATATCAGCAGCTAGTACAGGTATGTGCTTGTTCTATTCCTTCTTATTTCTTAACCTTTGGGAAATAATAATGAGAAAAGAGTGTATTATGGGGGATGGTGCTTGGTTAATTGATTTGGAGACAGACACTGGGGGTAGGCAATCAGTGTCTATTTTAAGAGGAGCCACTTATTGGAGTCAAGACAATTTACTGGGCCTGAGGAGAAAGAATTAAGAGACAACAATAGCTCAGAGACATATCGAGTCTGCCCTAAATATAGTGAACTGCTGCACTGAGGGCTTGATATTTCCATGCAATTTTTGGAATATGGTCATAGGAATATGAACTGTGTACATTTTATGACAAATACAACTTCCATAATTCCGTTCTGTGAGTTTTCTGTTCTAAAATCACAGCTATAAGTGCTAGCAGACTAAAGAAAGATGCTGCATAATGAAATAGTTATTGGTCGCTTTTTTATCAGAGATTCTACTTTTTGCATGTGCAGCTTTAAATATGCATCTGGAATTTTTTTCACAAGAAACCAGGAAAACAATTAGAGAATACAAGTCAACACTATTGTATATTCAGGTTGAAGGTATTTCTTCAATTGTTTTATATCCCATATCAAATTTTAGTACAGTAGTTTTAGCTGTAATATGTAACATAAAAAAAAATCTTTCTTTTAAACATCACGTCAAAGCTTATTTCGTCCATGTCAACTGTGTTCTGTATGTTGTAATAAATTCAAAGTAATGGGTGAAATTCTTTTACCTTTATCTTACATTTTATTTTGACCTGAATGACCCTATTTGTTGAGTCATTTCAAGGGTGAAAAAAGTGTATACACATTTTTATTTTTGGGGAAATGATCTTATAATGGTTTCATTTTAGTTTGTTTATGTCTTGAGTTACACTGTCCCTATGTCATTTCATCCAAACATGAGAGCATGATTCAAAAGTGACAGGGTAATCAGTAGAGTACAACATTCTATCCTAGTTTGTCACTCTTCTGTTATGTAGTAGATAAAATACTTTAATTAGTTAAGCTATACTTGCAAACTTTAACCAACAGGGAAAAGTGGGGCTTTCAAGCTTGACCCTTTTTTATGGAAACAATTTAACAGTAACTAGATATGATGTGGTTCATTGTTTAAGCAATATCAATATATAAATGTAACTCTCTCTTATTACAAGAGAAATTCTTTCACCAATACTTTTAAACAAAATATACTAAAAATAAGAGTGTAAAAAATAGTTTTATTATTCTTATTTCTGTTTAAAAACAAAGGTATGTTCTGTTTGTTTTTCTTTAGTTAAAAGAAATCAAAATAACTTAACAGAGATGAATATATAATTCTATTTCAAACCTGTATATTATAGAACAATATAGGGAACATGTTTTACAAGTTATTATCTCAATTATGCTAAGAAAGTTTAGAAAAAACAGTTTAGATGTTTATTAACCTTGAACATACAGAAACACAAACATCATTAACAAAAAGATTACTAGGTTTACTGGTCTTGAACAAACAGACAAACAAAAACTTCACAATAAAACCATGTGTTCATAATACAATGTTTTCTAATTATGAGTGTGTAGAGAAAAAAACTAGAGAGGCAAAACAGAGACTGTGTCAACAACTGCAGGATATGCCCACTATATCTACAAATCAATACTCTGCTCTCAAAGGCAATTTACTTAAATGGAATTAATCAGAAATATGTCAGGAGTACAGTGGGATGCCAGCACCAGCACTAATGCATCATTCACAATGGAGAGTTAGTGTTGTCTAGGCACCAATGGGAGATGGGTTATATTTTATGAAATCTGTAACAAAGCATCATGCATTCACTATGAACAGCATGTATACTAGAGATGTCTTCAGACAATGTGTGTTTTGTTCAATTTGATATACAAGTACTTTAAATATTAATCAAGATTTCAAGTTATTTTAGGGAATAAATGTTGTTCCTTTCTCAAACTTTAACACATTCTTCAACTATGCCAAGCCCCATGTTTTATCACAAATTGTTTAGTTTTATATCAACCTGATACTATTTCTGTCAACTTGTTTGAACTAATTTCAAGGGATTTAAAATACCTGTGTATAACATATAGTTTTAAACACATGTCAGTTTTGAACATGTCATGATCTGTTAAATTTTACACACATGAACCTGTATATAAATAGTATGATCATTATGAGTGTATATACCCATATAAAACTGTGTGTTGGAGATTTTGCTGAAGCTTTAAATATCTCATCCATAACACTTAATGCACCCTACTTTATAAAACTTTATATCTCCCTGCCTGTGTGTTTAAATTCACAGATAAACCCCCCTGCATATCACATGATCTCCCCCATGTACATTACGTCAGACTATGCAGTATTGCAGGTTCACAAATGCACGTCTATTTATAGAACAGTCTTGTGCACAAAGGCAGATCATTAATTAGTTCTTGTATAGCTGCATATTCTCTTTGCCAACTTAAATGAGCGGATATTTTCTTTGAACTGTGGATTTTTATTTTGTTGTGGATATTAATTTGATTTTAACTACGAGCGAACACATTTTAATGACACTCATAAGGGGAGCATTGTGGTGTTTTCAAACTAAGTTTACACAATCAAGCTTCAAAACACCGTGACCTAGTTAGCAGTGGGATGACTAACATGGAGAAAATGGATACAAAACATCTAGCCTCGAGTTAATACTCGTTTCTTGATGTTGGTTGAATTTAAACGTGAAATAAGTCAAATGATTTAAAAGCGGGTTTATACTTGACGGGAATAATCCGTAAACAAGCTGAACTGCAAAAGATGTACTTACACAGAACACATGTTGAGTCTATTTTAAAATACATCGATGTTTTCTATCGGTAATAGGATGCTGATTGATGTGCGCCAACACGCGGGTCAAAAACTCCCGCCCAAACTACAATTTTGCACCGCGTGAATATACGCAAGTAGCACGGTGACCAATGGCAATGGTCAGTGGCTGGTTCTTGACGAAATTTGGTCGTCTGCAAAAATGTTTGAATAAACTGTGTCACATAATCAATAGCACTGGTAGCTCAGTTGGAAGATTACCTGTGCACAGTGACAGGTTCGAACCCCACCTTTCCTCTCAAAGATGTGTGCCAATCACAACAAACAACGCTCGGTGTACAAATATACAAACGACAGATAGGATTTAAATTAGAGATTCAATACCTATTCTACAAAACTCACGCTTTATGAGGGAAGAATTAAACAGAACTGACCTGCACTGCGACATCCGGTAGAAGCCACATGTTTCAATCACCTTCCTGACCTTCCGTCTGTTCTTTGGATAAATCTGCATCAACGACTGGAATCTGATCCCTGAATTTTAAAAGAAGGAAACATGTGAAGCGTCCAGAAATGGAAACTCGACTCTAGAAGCACAGTAAATTTGCATTTTCTTCTCGTCAAAACTTAGATTTCTTCACCATGAAATCGATTAAACAAATTTAAAAGAAGTTCTCACTAAAGCATTTGCCTTTTCAGGACATAAGTTTTACATGTTGCAGACTTACTACAAATTCTCCCAACCTCGCGCAAATTATGTCATTCGGGCGGAGTTTAAACTCCGGAGAGCGAATAATGTATGGTCGATAATTTATGCAAAGATCATGTGCCGCATTGGTTTTATTTGATTGGCTGTGAACGATGTGTGGTGTAGTATTTTCCCGCGATTTTTATGCCGCAAAATGGACATAGAAAACTTAAAATATACATGATTACACAAACTGTCTGGACCAAACTGTCTACAAACATGTGTAAATGAAATAATGGTTTAAAAGCAGACTTCTAGTAAAATGAGGCTCTACGAAGGCTTATAGATGAACGTTTGAATGCATTCGGCGATATAAAACGTTGATGTTTTCATTGCGGAAAACGTGCAATTTAAAAAAGAATGCATGTTTGATAATTGCCTATCATTCTATCTTTAATTAATCGATATGTTAGTAAATACCACTTATATATAGAAGTACATTATTATGTTTTCGTCATTTAAATATTTTGGAAGAACGAGTTTAAAAACTACCAAAGTTATCAACGATAGTTTTCAAAATCACATTTTCTGCTCTATATACTATTTTCCGATGCATTCCCCAAATAGTTTATTCTTTGTAAAATAATATGTATACATCGTATACAGTCGCATCCTATTTATATATTTATATTTACGTGATGTATATGCTGTTCATTCTCACAGTGTACATTATACATGGTTTTAGAAAGAAATGTAAACGGCACTTTCTAAACTATATAGAATTTTAATTGTACAAATAATACATGCAAACAAAATAGTTTTTCTTAAATATAATGTCAAATGTTCGGGATATAAATGTTTGCAAATATATTAATTAAATATACCATTCGCGCTGTGTAGGAAAAATATTCCAAATTGTGTTTATCACCACAATTGTATGAATCTAATAAGAATCACATACTTTACTTAATTTGATTAATTTTATCTTTTCGAATTCTATTCATTTATTATGATTCTGTTTACTCATTTATATTCTATTTAGTTAGTTAGTTCTATTTTATTTTGATTTGTTTTAAAATACATATTTTTTTGTTTAAAAGAATGATATATTTACACTCCAATTAAATAGCCACACATATATTTTAAATATTACTTTGGTGTTAAATTCAATATTTTAAGGACATTCACTGTCACAAAAATATGTATTTTCAAATCATATCTCCATATAGTAAAGAAAATAAAAATGACAGACAAAGTTATATAGCAATATTGATTATCAATTTGTTTAGTTCTACATGTACATTTTTACTGTTGTCGTTTTTAGGCTAAATTTAAAAATCTTTGTCAGTTATATATCAATAAAGTATGCCCAGAAAGCATCTTCATGTATGTAGATCTGACTTCATTTCTTTTGTTTTCATTTTTATTAATTAGAGCTCTAGAATATTGGAGATTTGTACTAATAAAAATCATATTGATAAACTTTACAAGAAAATGATGAGAAAACATAACCCCAAATTTGTATTTAAATATTGATTTACTTATTTTATATTTATTTTATTCATTCATTTATTTGTTTATTCATTCATTTATTTATTCATGTATTCATTCATTCATTCATTCATTTATTTATTTATTTATCTTTTTTATATATCAGTTTTTTTGGGTTTATTCAAATTGAGGTTTAACCTACGGATTTTGTTGTACCCTAGTTGAATATTCTAATATATATTTAGGAATATTCGCTAATGTGATCTGCACTATATCTAGTCCTGTGTTGTTAACAATCATGAATTAAAATACATTTGCATCAATATATATATTATATTGTAAATATGGGAAAGAAAAAAAAGAAAATTAATTTGAATATTTGATTTAAGTATACAAGTCCAACAATTTCAATAAGTGTAAATTTATATTGTTTATTTACCTTTTCATTTAATGTTATATATCTTGTATGCTACTGATATATTTATAGTTTAATGGACGTTAGATTGAGTCTTTATAGACCCTTATTTATTTGTTTTAAATAGTGAATATATATTCTTTGACACCAACATTGCTACCGATATAACTAATTATCCTTCCTCATACATGTGTGTTATTTGTGAAACATAATTATAGTCCGAAAATAGCTGTAACCTTTATGCCTTGTACATGTATCATGCATATCTACATTATGAATATTAAAATTGATGATTTACTCAATTAGTGTTTATACATATTTTACAATTCCATGTCCGCATATCAGGACAAAACTTACGTTTAAACTGAGGATGTTTCGGTCCCCGTCTAGACAATAACGTCACGGTTGTATATTTAACTTTAACCTATCATGCTTCGTGTAATCATCCAACCATCTTGGTCAACACATTTCAGTAATCAATTACCAACACATGCACGATTACCAGTTTGGTCCTTTCATTTGTGAATTCCATAAGACATACATGTTTAGATATGGGACTGGTTTCAATAATTTGAAGAGATGCGAAAACCAAAGCTGTGGCCGTGTTTTGCACGCTGTTTATATTGTCGGCCATCTTGGTGCATGTTATGATTTATGTTGAGAGAAAAACACATCGACATTGGGCGTTAGCTACAATACCAGAAAAATGCACTACGTTGAATGCGGGGAATTTGCTTGGTAGCGAAACTTGCAAAACATAGGGACTATAAGTTATTCTGTGTTATTTATTCCACCATTCAAAACTTGTTATATGCTACTTGTTTGACTGTAAATGTTCGACTAATGATGACCTGTAATTTGGTAGTGTTACACCTGTGTTTAATTACGTGAAGTATCATGGTATGTGTAATGGTTGGCCATGAACAATATATCTTGAACATCCTGTGTTGACTGATTTTAAAAAAGGATGTTGTTTAACAAAATACAAAGAAACGTTTTATACACTTTTTATTTCTATGTCGAATAGTGTAAGCAAACACTTATAAACTAAAATATGGTTCACAGTTTGTAATATTAATTTCACTTCATTAGTAGCAATGTTGTTGTTTTAATTTGTAAATCATGAACATCATTTATAGTTAATGCTTTGATCACTCCGTTGCTTTCTTTTCAACCAAAACAATTCTAAGGCCTCGCGTTATTACTGAATTTAATAAAATGCTACCCTATGCGCCTTAATAAAAACACTTCTTGATAACTTGTTATAAGGGCAAAATTTAAAATCACACACGAAAACATGACATTGTTATAATTGGTTCTGTTAAAATGAGGTCGAACAAAAACACCACCATATACACTTACAATGACTGCAACAAACTTTATTTAGAGCCCGACTGAACACAGAAGACAACTGCCAAATGTTCACAGTTAAAATGAATTATTACTCAGTATATTCTGGCAGATCGTCTAAACAAAATGTCATTCAACTTTTTCTGGGGCAAGCATCTGCTTAAGATAATTCTTATTTTTAAACCTAACTCATTAAAAGACACTTTACAGTCATATAATGCTTTTTTTGGAATATTTCAGAGTCTGGATACACAATCATGGTTTTGTTTAAGTCTTGGTTTTCATAAATATATATATATATATATGTGTGTGTGTGTGTGTGTATGTGCGCGCGCGCGCGTGTGTGTGTGTGTGTGTGTGTGTGTGTGTGTGTGTGTCAGTTCGGCGTTTTTTGTTTGTTTTGTTGTTGCTCGTTTTTTTAACTATTTACATTTCAGTTTTATTACAAACAGTTGACAACAAAGGTTTATTTTATCTTCATTTGTGATAGAAAGACTATGATCTATGTTACCCTGAAGAAAGTATACAACGATCAGTCACGTGATCTGGCTGATAAATACTGTTAAGTAATCAATCAGGTGGCTGTTTCATTCAAACACTTATATTTATATCGCACCTGTAGTAGTAGTAGTAGTAGTAGTAGTAGTCTTTATGTCAGTGCTCGGATAGAGTATTACTTTAAGGTACACAACTACTCATGGGAACATTCATCCTCACACAGTCAAAACGTTCGTTAAACATACATTATATGGATATGCAGCATTCCTAATGTAACTGAATAAATTAGGTTGTATTTATCATCCTAGTAGCATAGTAGTTCATTGGCGTTTTTCAAAACAAGTATTTAGGAAAATGATACCCCGCCCACTGATCTGAACCATGTCCATAGACATTTTTCAAATAATATGCCGGTTTTAGCCAAACAATATAACCAAAAATAATGTTTAAACATGGTATTGTTAACACATTTGGCAACTTTCTAATGCCACGGTTATTATATAAAACAAACAACACTTATTTTGAAACTCATGTTATTCTTACATAAACATTGAACCAAATTTATTTAATATAATCCTCCGTGTCTTAAACCGAAATTCAGAATTGTGAACATAACTAAACATCAAACGTGACACAGTGAACGGTACGTGTACACATACTGTTTGTTTCCAAGTCTGGCCTATCAAATAACATGGTAACTCCCTGATTACACGCAGATTGGCTTTCATTTTGCCATCCCATCTCTGTTATTTTCGTTTCACTGTTGACAGTATATAGAGCAACCTGGACCTCGGTGTATCTAGATTTTTCTTTGAGAGGTAAAACTAAATTACAGCTCAATAAACAACCGGTTTAATAGCAAACTGTTTCCAAAGACAATCAATAACGTAAAGATATTGTTCATTAGACTTCTTGGGCACGATTTTCTATTAAATTCGAGAACAGTTTGACATTTTGTTTCAATTGTTTCCATGTCTCAATAAACGTTTAGATAAAAGTATTATGCAAATGTGTACGAGTGATGTGTATATGGAGCGCAGATGGCTGGGGTAGATTTCTTTGGTCCAATTGCAGTCAGCAGTGGGTTACATTGTTTACAGGTTTTGAAAAGGGGACCTTGACACACTAGAGACTTAAACACAGTACTTTAGAATAGCCAGCTATGGTGTTTAATGGTACTTTCATTGTCATATTGTCTTTTAAAGGTATGCACAAATCAGTCACAATATATCATATTCAAGTAAAATACTGAAAACTAACCACTTAATACATACCTAGATACGTCTAAATACCAGTTAATACTAAATGGGTGCCAAAGTATACAAATGCAACAGATTATATTACAAGTTGGTGACCTTTTTAAATCAAATGTAGACACTAACTGTGCATTTTTATTTCCCTGACACATTCAAAGTTATTGCTTGTTTCTCCATCACCATGGCATGCGTTATTCCTTTAGAAACGAAACGGTGTGCTTGTATATACACGTTTTCTATAATGTAAGATTACTACAGTAACTTCGATGAATACAATTGAAAGCATAATAAATGTCAACGTTGTAGTTTAAACAGTACATGTTTCCCCATTGAGATCTTTAAGATAACCGGACACTAACTTACAATATAGCTCTACGTTAACCTGTCTAACCATTTAAAACAAAATTTGCAATAAAACAGGTGAAGTTTGCATATGTTTCACCCTTGTTTCTCCGTATATTCTTCCATATGTAATAAGAGAATATGAAGAACTTTTGTGTCATTTCTTGTGTCATTTCTTGTGTCAGCCCTTATCAAAATCTACTTCATTTACCCAAACAGGTTGTTCAGAGTAAATCGGTTGTATATTCAGTATGTGTGTTTTGAGCTACAGGATGTATTAAAAACATACTATGCATCACTTCACAAATGGATATTTTACCGAATTTGTGTGATCTATAAATACAACATGTTCCTTTTAAAAAAGAAATTGTGTATTTTATATATACAATTATTAAATGTGTGTTTTATATAATACAACCTGATGTATATATGTGTGATGGTAAATCATCAGCAAATTAATGATGTATATATGTGTAATGGTAAATCATCAGCAAATTACCGATGTATATATGTGTGATGGTAAATCATCAGCAAATTACTGGTGTATATATGTGTGATGGTAAATCATCAGCAAATTACCGATGTATATATGTGTGATGGTAAATCATCAGCAAATTACTGATGTACATATGTGTGATGGTAAATCATCAGCAAATTACCGATGTACATATGTGTGATGGTAATTCATCCGCAAATTACTGGTGTATATATGTGTGATGGTAAATCATCAGCAAATTACCGATGTATATATGTGTGATGGTAAATCATCAGCAAATTAC
>ENA-OREC01000318-OREC01000318.1-marine-metagenome-genome-assembly--contig:-NODE-318-length-17164-cov-11.689764_pt1 | contig 17164 bp, 7 predicted proteins | sample MGYA00248626_ERZ508543 | MGnify/ENA primary metagenome ERZ508543 (study PRJEB26211, sample SAMN05518279) | marine metagenome | isolation source: Puget Sound, Washington, USA | host: Bankia setacea...
TATGTTTTAATTGTGAAACATTGTTTAAAACCATTTTAAAATTAAATGACCTCATACTGAATTTGCCTTGTTAAATTCTAGTTATGAACTACTATTAATCTTTGGTCATTCTTGTACAATACAAAGTACACCCAGTGAACACTGGGCTACAGTGAAAAACTTGTTTCCTTCAACAGCCAATGAAAGGCGTCGAAACTAGTGTCTGTCAAAATAATGATGGTGGCACACCTACCCTCGTTGACAGCGATATTTTAAACAAAAAAGATGTTCTCTGACAGTTTATTTAATATGATAAATTTTCTAATAGAAAAAGTAATTCGATGTGCACAAATGTCTGTTGATTGCTTAAGGGCGTCGAAACTAGTGACTCTATGATATGTAGTGACAAAATATACATTAAAACAGTTTATTTGGTAAGTAGAACTGACCTCATTCACATATTATGTGATTAAACTTTTTCGCTAAAAATAGATTCTAATATTTGACCTGTTTAATCTGGTACACAAAATGGCTACAGTCATGCTGCATAGTGTAAACAATCTAATTTAATGCCACCGTTTACTGATTTAGAAGGTCAAAGTGATAATTTATGATACAGTTTGTTTAAAAAATAGATTTTGGCAGTGCTTGATTTGTACAGATGTTACATTTTTTTAGTTTCACAATTCAACTCGCCCTGTTACGTGTTTTAATGTAAAAGTGAAGAACCTTGCATTTGACACATCAAAAATTATCACAATTGCATGGTTTATGAAGAACTATGGCAAAACCGGTTATTTCTTACATTGGAGTCTCTTAATTTCATTTTGTTTTCAATTATGTTGTTTACAAACAAAAAAACATGCAGTATCGTCATTGGAGCGTGCACATAGCATTACGTGATATAAACAAAAAAGGCGTCGAAATAGGTGAGCGTCAAAACAGGTGTCACGACGACAGACGGTCGCGAAAACACATGATAAATAGTAAATCAGTAAAATAAAGTAGTATCTTACCGCCGACTTCCACTTCAACAGCTTTAGACAGCAATGACATTATGTGGGATAAATTGTTGTGTTTTTAAAACAACGGTGACTCTCTTGTTTTTCAAGAAAACACAGATAACTTTTCTCGACCTTTTCCAATCACACAGAAGCTTGTTTGTCAAACATTAGAATGAGCCAAAGTACAGATGTTCAGAGTGACCTCCCCTCTTGATCGGTATAAATAAATCTCTGCATTGTGTTATGTTGTGTCATGTGATCACATGGTTATTAGGACCCTTGATGAAATAAATAAATCTTGAATCTTGCGGACGAAATAGATACATATAAGGAAGAACTATAAGGAATACCTCTCCAAGGTCTGTCATTTCTCAGGCATCGTGCTGGAGATTACCGGCATTTCAATTTCATTGCCGGCTTACAGGCATTGATGACAAGCAGACTTCATATTATTAAATGCACGCCATATGGGTCCCATACAGACAATCCCATAAAGGACCTATGTGGGGCCCAGATACCAAACCCATATGGGCCCAGTGTAGGATGTATACGGGCTTGCCCATATAGGACCCATACAGACAAGCTCATATGGGCCTTCCTCGGTACCCAGGCTAAGAGCCCCTACCGATATCACGAGTTACGCCCCATTGACCGGTTACTTCCATTGTCACTGGGTAGTTTCGGTTTATTTTCCCAATACATGTCCTGTGAAGATAATAAGGATTTTCTATCGAATAAATGCTCGATGCGGACGCGATATTTACACTTTAACACTATCGTTCCGAAATAAACAATGATACAATAAGTCATATTAGGATTTAGTAGAAAGATTATTGTCTCCATTGTCATTTTATAGACGATATGTTAAATTTAGCGAAAGATATTCGGGATGTGTCCAAATTTCGGATGACCTTTAAATGGGTTTATCTTAGCTCGATTTAAGCCGGTCTAGTTTACATCTTTTGATGTGTTTAATATTTGACCAATATTTAACCCTCCCCCTTCAAAAAAATCCCGCTAAATCCCGTATTCAACAGGAAAGCCACAACAACTCCATCTCCCGAGTTTGCCTCTTCAGCCATTTAAAGATTTACTCGTCGACGCGGGAATTATATCTTCCAATAATGGGGACCTAGTCGTATATCGGAAATTTGTACCGAAAATAATGTACTATAAATACAACTTTAAATTAAGACGTTTGTGTTAACATGATGGGGCAAAATATATGTGCAATAAATAATGTGCTCAAAATAACTGCCAATCGTGTGTTTAGAGCGTTTCGTACCACGTCATATAGCGTTCTGCACAGCTTTTGTGTATGTAAGCACGGACGTTTCAGGGTAATGTGAGTGAACGCTACTTCCATCCGTTTATTTTCGTTACTAAGATTGGAAACTAACTTACTCAATCGAAAACCTCCAACACGTGGAACCACACATAAATCCATTGGGTTATCATAGAAATAATTGTTTGAAAGTCATTCTGAATAGCGTAGATCTACGTGTAAATATAGCGGGAAAATCTTGTCAAACTGCTTAAACAAGATCATTAACACATTCCCTGCAATAAAACATTTAATGAAAAGTACTGGTTGGTGAATGGCTGCAGGGATGCATAGGCCAATTTCTAAAAATATATGTATTCACCCGTGTGCTTCATGGGAGCTGACGTAATTGCTAACCTAATGACGCGTGCTTGTTTTCGGAATGTATAATCTGTACATTTAGTTGTTGTTTTAGTGGGGTGAATGTTTTGGAAAACTGACACATTCCGTTTTGTGATAGAGATTACACAGGACCCATCCCCATTTGATTGGTGTCTCTAACATTTGAAAATTATCTGCAATATATATATATTTGTCGGCACATTACTGATGTAATCGTTGACCGGTAACGGATCATAATCCCCCATGATGTCTATGGCTTGAATACTACAGCAGGGGTATTGTTTTTAAGATGATTTAGTTGATACACACATTTGCTTAGGAAATATTACACTACGTCCTAATTTATCCGTAGTTAAGAAAATTAACTTAAGTGGACAATGCCCATATAGGCAAGCCAGTATAAATCGCACACTGGGCCGATATGGGCTTGCTATCTGGGCCCGTATGGGTCCTTTATGGGCGTTCCCATATTGGCTTGACCGTATGGAACCCCTATGTGCATGCCCATACGGACAAGCCCGTATACATCCCACATTGGGCCCATAGTGGCTTGTATCTGGGATCCACATGGGTCCTTTATTGGCGTGCCCATATGGGCTTGCTATCTTGGTTGGTAGTAAAGGCAGATAACACAGAATGTCACAGTTGAATAGCATTATAGATAACTTCTAACAGTATCTATCCTCACATGGACACGTTTAAACGGGGTGGTGAGTTACGAAATAAGATTGACAGTTCCTTGTAAAAGATGCCATAGCCAATTGGTATAATGTATTTGCAACACCAAATATCGAATTCAAAAATAACTGGCCATAACTTTTCTATATAAAGTATATAAAGATTTTTAGTTGTAATCATAATACACATGTGAAGTATTTTTAATTAAATTTAAGTACATTGTAACATTTAATGTGTAATAGAAACATAGTATGTTGTATTTGTTGTCATAGTAACATGGCAACGTATAACACAGAAAGTAACTGGTCAGTATAGATCAAGGAAAGCTTCCGGATGGGCAAATTAAACCGGACACAGAATTTATGATCGAATCAAGTGAATGTGTGTCTCGTAGATGGAATTCATGCCTAGAGTCTGTAGATAAATGATTAAATGTCACGTGACCAATCTCTACAGCAATCACGTTGTCACTCATTTGTTGTAGTTGGTCTTCTAGTGATCGTAGTGTAGAACTGCTGCGTGTCCCATCGTCTGTCATAACTATAACAACGTTTGGTGCTTCCGGTCTGTCGCCAGCTGCCTTTGTCATGGCGTCATTCACGGCATACGACAAACCCGCGTTTATTTCCCCGCCCCCACCTTGCAAATCGATGTTATTGATGGCGCGTAGTAACGATGTTTTGTCTGTATGTTCATCAAGGTCAAATATTTCACGCGATTGTGTAGAGAATAAACCGACTGACACGTGTGTACCATCGTTACTAACCGGAAGCTTTCGAACTACGTCATACAGGAAGCCCGTTACGTCACTTTCATGACGATTCAAACTAGTTGATTCGTCAATGACGAAAATCACATCAACAGCACAGGAGGCTGAAAGAATAAGGCGATAACACGCGTATATCGTCCATAATATATGTTTGACTTCGTTAAAAAGCTAAAGACTGCGTTCCTGTGTGGAAGTTGTTTCGCCAAGTCTATGATTTATAGCTGGCTCAAATCCCATTGATATAATGCACATGAAACCAAATTAATGCATTGTGATGTATCGTATTAGGAATAAATCAAGAAGGTCTGCACGTACTGAAAATGTCGTATCACAATTGATAGCATGTAGCATCGGATTTTAGTCGTTCACATTACAAGGGATGTTATATACGGTTTAAATAAAGTCGTAGCCGTTGCGATCACATGGTTCACCTATGGCATCGAACCATGAAACGTATTTGTAGGTGTTATGGTGACAATTTCACGATATACTTACGCGACTGATGGGTGGTGGTTGCTGCAGTGGTGGATGTTGTTGTAATTACCTCTGGATAGTTACACAGGTTTCCAGTACAACATGACACACTGAGATCTCGCTGGTCTATATCTCTCTTGCCAAAAGCGAACTGTATGTTTGAACCATCGCACATCTATATATAGATCACAGTGGAGTTCTGAGGACCGTTTTATTTACAACCCTAGCTGTAAGTTAACTGTACATGGGGATAGTATTCTGTTTTACCAGTGGTTAGTTTATAATACGTATGTGAGATGTCAGTCCTAATTAAGAAACTTTAATGGAGCGGCACTCAGATTTGTTCTTGATTATAAGCAACAGAGTATGTAAGTAATATGTAGTATAAGGCATTCACATCTACACAGGAGAGGGAGTTAAATGTAACGAAATGTAGCGATATTGAATTCTTCATTTTGAGTAGATATAAAAAACAATATGTTCTTACGTCTGAATATTTTAATAACTAACATGAAAATATATGTCAGAGTTGTGATTGCTTTAGGCCGAGAGTGTTAGGCCTGGATTCAACTAAACACTATTACTAATGGTATATTAGTATTATTACAACGCTGGGATCCAAGTGACGGATAACACACATGCTCCTGTATGATTTGTACGATCGACAGTTAAATTATTGGTAGCCATTCAGTTTAATATTTACGTCAGGTTGTTGTTGTTTACATGAAAACACCAAATGAACGTTACTTAAATGAATACAACAATCAATCATGCCATACAGATATTCGGCATGTCGCAAATGGCGATGTTACACTTGAATTGTCCAAGCTACAACGAGTAAGTGACATAAATTACCTCTTGGTCTTCACATGTCAGTTCATACTCGTGATGTCCGTCCACAATCGACTTCAATTCCTTCTTCATGCATACCTACAAACAGAAAGAATGCCAAATTACCATTCACATATCGACAGAAAACTCACATACCATCTGATTCTTTTAATCACGTTCGGTAACCTTCTTCTTGTCACTTGATATTGGCTTGGTATGCTGTCACGGGTAATTCCTTCACTAACAGACACTCATATCTATATCACGTGTTTTGTACAACCTAATAGCATAATATGAGTGAGAATGGTATATTAAATTACTGTACATCCAAACCATTGGCTTCGGACTCCATCCTATTCCTCCCGACATCACCCATCATGTTTCCTCCACAAATGGTGTATGTCTTTACTGAACACTAGTCTGCACAATGCCGTGTTTACTGACAATGCTATAAGTCCGTTGTTTTAAGTCTAGTAACCATACCACGATTATTGGTTGAATAGACAAGTTTTAAAAGTGGTAATCGAAGGTCATGCGGCCACTAGTTCGGACAAGTGTGTTTCCGCCGACTTTCCCGAGTTCTACTCCCGCAAAAAGGTCACATGAACATTGATGCCATGCCAAAGAGAATACGTTTTATATAGTGACATGTCAAAGAGAATAAGTTTTATATAGTGACATGCCAAAGAGACTAAGTTTCATATATTTTGACTTGTTTTGTTATTGTTGTTGCTTAACTATATTATGTTTTATTATAGTTACCTGTCCCTTACTACAGATGCTGGTGTTATTACAGAGATGATAGTCCAGGACAGCACCCTGACAGTCGTAACATTCTATTGCTGCAAAACGTAAAGTGAATGTCCAGTTTAAGACATATCGACAATTTATCTAGGCATAACTAGGTATTTGTTTAAACATGTGTTATTGTATTCAGAATTCTTCATACAAAATATAATACATAGCTTTGATTGTTTAGATAAATACAATATGTGCGTAAACTTAAAACTATTTGAAAGGTATCGCCTGTATGAAGTAAACCTATTACGATGTTAACGCAAATTGCTCAGGTCAGGATGTGCAACACTGTTAGAGACAATTCCCGCCCCTGATTTGGAACCACAAACTCTTAGATGGTGTCTTTAGAATTAGTTTTTGTGTATTATTAAATTCAAGCATAGCAATTAAACATATTACCTTTTCACACTTTAAAGCAGTAAATATTGCCAAAACAGGTCACATAGTATCTATGGTTCCCTGTACAAAGGTGCTATATTATGTTTAAGTAATTTTACCTAGATATTCATTGTGTAATAATTAATCACACTTGTGCATCAATATATATTATTTCAAAAAGATTATTTAAGCTTATAGCCCTTCGCTACTTACGACAGAGATGGCAGAAGTCTGGACATGCAGTATTGGCGAGGTCAGAGTTCTTACACATGTCTGGTATCTGATTGGACAATAACACACAGGCACTGGTGTCGATGTCCATACATTCACCACGAACCGTCCATGCCGAAGCACAAACGCCTGAAAAAGATCGTCTCAAAAATCGGTGGTGTTATTGTTGTTGCTGCTGATGTTGTTGGTTGTTGTGGTGCTGATGGTGATAGTTGTGGTGTTATCGTTGTAAGGGTTGTTGGTGTTTGTTTGTTGTTGTTGTTGGTAGTGGTGGTAATGATGATGATAGCTGTGATGTTGGTATTAAATTGTTTGTTGTTGTTGATGTTGTGTTCTCTGTTGGTGGTGGTGTCACAGTGATTATAGCAACTAAACAAAAACAATAAACAAAACATCTACAGAGAAGTAAAAACCTGTTGATGAGTATGCATAGTGTTGGTATGAAATTTAAAATAATAGTTGATTGTACCACTGCTGGTCATATTTTAAGCTAGCTGATATAAATTACTCTAATATTGTTATCATATCGCAGATATCTATTGGTATTTTATATATTGTGATACTGTTCAAACGAATAGTAAGTACCTACACATTAGTTTTAATATCCACTGCCTCATGGTCGCCATTTCACCTGCCTTGCTTGTAGAATGATATGACGACCCAAATATTGACAGCGCTTGTGTTACCAAAGACTAGCACCAATCTGGCGAAATCACGTGACCACGAACGTAACATAAATAGAGTATATAGACATGACCACAGATAAGGCTGAAACCAAGGACATGCCTGGCCAGTTGGGAATCATATGTTGACCATCACAGAAGCGTATATCAAGGGCCAAAGTAATGTGATTCTAAGTGTTGTTAAATATAGAAACAGATTGAACTAATTCGCGTTGACCTCTCGCATAGGATATTTAATTTAACAAAATGGCCGACAGTTCAGTGGCTCAATGGGTCCCAGATAATATGAGACATGACCTGGGAAAATAACTACGTCATACTTTTAAATATTATTTTTTTAAAAATTAAATAAATAAATAGGAAATAGATATTGAATTTGAGAAGCTACACATTGTTTTGTGTTCGTATTACACTAAGAGGGGTGCTTTACATGTGTATGTTTAATTGTGTTACTTTTTAACTACTGATTTGTCTTCGGTCTTTCCCAGAGTATACCGACTCTAGCACAGGAAGATATAATTCAGCAATTTATGATAAAGCACCATATATACTGTTAACAGCGATTTATAAAGTTTTTTTAAAATCAAACATAATGTAAAAACAAGTCACATTTGAACGCCTTCTATTTGTGTTGGTGTTTACCTCGACTATGATATTGATCTAAACTTAGACATATGTTTTCGCTACAATCAGATAGAAAATATTACAAAAGGCTAGTTCGGGACATTTAAGAGGTTCAAACGTGTTATAATCGAAATAAAACATCTGTACCCGTGTATTAACGCGGTAATACAGCTAGCGCACTCGTGATTTAATTCATACGCACCCGAACTCGTACCCATGGTTTATTACCGCGTTAATACACGGGTACAAATGTTTTATTTCTTAATTAAAACCATTTTATTAACAGCGTGCTCAATCACAGGGTAATACTAGTTACGCTGGATATGGTAGTAACGTAAGTATCAAATTGTTTATAACCTTGTGAAAATTCCCATATTTGACTGAATACATATTTGTGTGTGATATTTACAAACAAAGCATCATGTAACCTACTACAGGTTTAAGTATAACATGAGTTTATTGATCAGTAAACCATACATTCACAAAAAAGTAATTTATTCACATGCTGCAATTAGTCATGTAACGTAGGTATCATCAGAGTCTTGACAACCTTTGAGACAAATATTAAGTCAGTAAATACAATCATTTAACCTCAAGACTTCATAATAACGATCTTACAATATTAAACTATCTATCTAACTTATGTAAGTATCCTGATTTGGCATGCTATTTGTTGAACACCAAACTTAACACTTCCAGTTGGGTTTGTGACAGGTAACGTAAGTATCATTTTACTACTTTAAAAGGCTATTATTAGTAATGATACGGACTTAATTCTTTCAAATGCTGCTGTGACATTACTGAGAATGGATGCATAGTAGTTACACTGTATATTAACACTTAAAGGTACACCGATTTTCATTCTCATCTTTCTACTCAAAATATAAAATAATAAAACATGACGTTAAAGCGAAGGTGTCCAATAAAACTAACCAACGCTTCGTGTTGAACTAGTTGTGTTAACCAGTATATTATCTTTATACGGACGATGAAAAATGAAATTAAGAATTGATGGGATTCTTGAAATTTACTAGAAATCATCGCGAAAATCCTTTCTTACACAAACTTGGTAAAATGCATCTTAGTGTGTGTTTTTTTAAATTTTGACATATATTTGTTGGAAAATGACTCGCTTTCTGTTTTCTATCTGCTAGCATATTTTAGTCGCTCGTTAGTAAGAGAGTTCCTTTCACAATACCGTTTAGACGTAAAAAACCATACCTTCGCGTTTAACCACTCCATTCAGTATATAACTTAAGTCTTTTTGTTAGCTAAGTGACTATCTCAATATACGTTTATGAGAATAATGATGTTTATCTTTCAGTCAATATTTTGTATTTGGCTTTGGGGCCACAATAATAGAAAATCGTGTCATACATTGTTATATTGGGTAGAACATCTATGTAGTATAGATATGGAATACTGCAAATTGTTAAACACGCTATATTTACTGACAGGTGCTTTTCTATTTGCCATACTATATACAGGTATTAATATAGTACAGTGAGCGTATTGAAAGGGTATAGTAAACATACATATGCAACGGTTCACTAATTTTGTCGACCCAACGCGTTCAACCCGGAGCTAAAATTGGTTTTGAATTGAGGGTTTACGTAAATCAGTATACACAAATGGAAAAGTAAATAACTGAACACATTAACTAGTAGGTGACAGACATTGTTGTTTCTGAGCACAACGTTCCCTCTTTTAAATTGGTGCAATTACACTGAGTGTGGATTTATTTGTACACATTGTAGCCTGCGGATTTCCCTGGACATGTGTTACAGTGATTATATATACTGTATCTAAACTGGATACATACACACTGGATATGAATATATTAGCACTTGAATACGTTATCTAAAAGGTAGGCGGGTTATTACGTAGCAATACTAACACCAATTATAATATTGACATCGAAATAACGGTTTTGTAGTGGAGTGGATATTGGACGTGGCATAAATTCGGATATAAACAAGTAACTAAAATGGATTTATTACAGTAATTTTACCTCATAGGTAAGCCTCCACATATTGCTTTTCTTTTCTTTGCAACTAGTATCATTCTAATAGGTGCTAATATGTGTAGTGTCCTTTTCCTTCGTTCGGCTATGTGGAATGTGAAGAGAACCTGGGAGCACAGAGCACCATTGTACACATTAACCTCTTTCAAACCCTTGTCCATTGTAAGATGGTCTAGTTCGAACACAGAAAAGCTAAGTGTCGGTTTAGTTACCCGGGAACGTTACCATTACTGTTATAATGAAACTATAAACAACTTAACACTAAATAAGAGAGCAACAACCATTGGGTGTAACGAAACAGTTGATGGTAATATGGTGACAGTTCTCACCAATTCAGTCCTGAAGAAGGTAAACTCGAACAGAACGTGTTCACAATGATAATAAACATACTTATACAACTTGAAGTGAAACATAATCCTTTTTCTACTAATTAATTATAACTTGGTTGATTTTTTCCTACTTGGTTAATGGTCATATACGACGGGTTAAATAATGGTTTAATGTAAGGTTGCACGGGACAGTATAACCAGTTTTCTAGTCAGTCATTGTTAGAGATGGTCTTCTCTAGGATCGGACACGACAAGACGGAACAGCAATGGTTAGCAATGAATTCGGATGGTGACGTATCTAGTCCTAATCAGGTGACACCGTGTGCTCATCAAATTATTTAATTCGGATGTTTAGATTTGACCTACGTCTAATTATTTGCGTAAGTGCTTTAGTTAAACTGTGTCCAGAACTTTTATCCATCAGTTTTCATATGTGTTTACATTAAACTTGTGATTGTGAGACCGTCCATAAAACCATTTCTGTATGAATCGTCAAATCATAGGAAGATGCATTGGACTAAAAACTACACCTATCATTGCATGGTCAACGTATAGAATCTCAATTCTAAGTACCTACAACATGTACTTCTTATGTTGAACCACTCTGTTCAAAGATGCAATACGATTGAAAATGATCAGACCGTGAAAAACGACCTTAGGTATGATTCTGTGCAAAGGTTGTCCTCAATAACAGTGGTACTTGAGTTCAGCTTGTGACGGGCGGGTGAATAATTGAATCAAATATAAAGGGGTACTTGACCGTAAAAGAAACATCAACATTTATGATTGAAAAAGCTTCGCGTGGATACACAAGCAAGATGAAATTCCAGACAAGAACACAAAAAACACACCACCAGTCGCCATTGTGTTGTATTTAATGTTCATATGTGTAATCGCTTATGGTATTCACATTGTGATTCTAAGCTAAATGTGTAAATAAAAGTTGAAAAGTTGAATGAATCAATGTATATCCACGTCTCAAGTATTCGCAAACTTAACTCAGAGATGTAAGTTCGACGAGACCAGCTTCACCAGAATGTCACCTCTGACGTTAGTACGATCACCAAGCTATGTATACTTGCACGATCCTAGTAATGGTATAGGAGTTCATAATTTACCATATTATAATTGCACAATTTGACCACTGCATTAACCAGTTCAGTGGCCTATTCATAGACAACTTTTTCGTAAACAGTTCGGACTTAGAAGGGTACAACAAATTGGTCTCGGTCAATAGTTATAACACGGGGTAAGCTGAATACAATGCTGATTCTCCCTTTGATGCAAGAAATCAGTTGTTATTAATTTGCACGCATACACAGATTAGTGATTTCCACATATTGGGACGTGTATATGACTGTGTAAAATAACAAAGAAAACACGGACGTGTACACTATTTAGTAGCCTAGCCTGGCAAAGCACTATATTGGCTTAGAGCTGAGTTATTGCCCTTGAATTCGTCAACAATAGCATGTTCAAGGGTTTGCATATAGAATATCATTGTTTGTATCTTTAAAGCCACCAAACTTGATAGAAATGAAAAACAATACAAGAATATGCTGAAATTATAATCACTTTTGATATTCAGACATTTAAAGCTTGGTTATTGCCCTTGATTTAATAATGTTATACTGCTTTCAGCTTGATTATTGTATACGTTTCATTCATACAACATCCAAGCCACACATACATTACATGATACTCACTAGTCATACTAATGATACTCATAGCCTGTTGGATAAGTGAATCTCATTAAGGTTCTTCTCTTAAAGGCAGAGTTATTGCCGTTGGAATATAATAAGTTTTTTTCAAATAAAATCAAATAAAGAGTAAACTATAAGGTAATTCCAGGAAAACACAATCAAATTAGTATGTCGCTCTCCTATTGCATCGATGGATTACCCTGGGTAAATTCTAACATACTAATAACTCTCTATATGAATGCAGCTGCTTGTTTGTTTGTCTTTCAATTAAAGCCGTTGATAAAAAACAATCCCATAAACCGTGATGTGAGCTTCAAACCTACAACAATGACATCTCATTTATAAGTGACTTCCATGAAAGGCTAGATGACCACCAAGAAAGTATGGGGACGCTTGGTTAGCATATAACATCTAGATAATACTTAAACAAGTGTTTCGTGGGCTGGCACCCCATTGTACGGTCTCTGTGATGACATCCACAAGGAGTCTACTAAAACAGAAGAAAATATACTCACAAGGCCATCCGAGAGTGGGTAATAACGATGACGAATTTGCGAAAACAACATACTTTGACTGGAGGAGCCACGTCAGTGGTATGTCAGTGTGGGAAGTTTTACAAGAAACAACGAGGACCGCAAATTCATTGGACAGTCAGTTATGTGGAAAAGCATCAGCAAAGCACATATTTACCTAGTGAGACGGGGGAGTTCAGGTCAACAGGCTAGCGGTCTCTTGGCTCCTGTATGTTCGAGGTCTGAGGGTCGGTCTGGAAATGACCATTATCCATTCCAGAGTCGTGACTTACATCAGCACATGCAGGTGATGAGCAGTTGAAAACAAATCCAGTCGAGGAAAGACTACAGCCAACTGCGACTGAGAAAAATCCAATAAGATCACTTCCCCAAAAATGAACGACAGTGACTAGGCACTGTTTGATGAGGACTTGGGACCTGGCTCTACAAACAACACTCACTGGAGCAGTAGACCGAACTTACAGGCACTGTGTTCACTTGCTTATACTATATGCAAAGAGAGTTTTAGGGACCACCACAGGTCTCTAGCAGGCACCTCTGTGAAATCAACAAAATAAGAGCAGTTGAGAACCCTTACGAAACCTTACCAAATCTGCACCATAGTTGAGAGATAAGGAATAGAGCTTGGAGAACAGTTAAGAACAATACTTAGATCATAGACTTACGCAGAGCGACTAAGATGCAAAAGAAGGGAGAAAACAAAGAAAAGACCTGCATCTGTTGTAAACCAATATACATTTACAAATAGCCTGCTGGTAAAGAGAGGTCTGGGAAGCTTGATAGTAGCCAGGCTGATGCGAAACCATATTTATTTATAAATTAATATACAAATTAACTTACCTTGATATACGACTTGAAATACTAATTTGCTTAAAGCGTACCACTGTTTTAATATACAACTGTGTATATGTATACGTTTGCTTCCAAGTACTAAAGACACATATATGAAGGTATACTAGAAACTTCATAATTAGATTTAAAATTAAAAATATTTTTGGAAAGTCAATCAAAGTAGTTTTCAAATATTTATTTGGTAACGTAATGTAACGTATTTTTCATGTATGGCACGGATACTACATCTTAAAATACAATTGTTTGGTAAAGTAATATGCATAAATAGTTTGAACAACAATAGTTTGAAGATATAAGCAAAATAACAGAACATTTATACGTTAGGTGTAAAGGTTGTTCTTATGCTTTTTTTGCTTTTTTTAAACATCCTTTTGGGTAACAGTCATTAACTCTATTAAAAATACATAAAGCTACCGCTTTGACAACTATATCATATATTTTCTTAATCTATAGACATGTACCTATCAAAATATAGGCATGAGAACTGTTCACCCAATTTGGTACCGGTGGCTAAAAGCTAGGGTCTGGCTCACCGCCTATTATGGTTGATTATAATATTTGTATTCATATGTTAATATCATCGAGAATCAACGCACGCTCACAGCGTCAGTTTAAACTGCAACAATATACGTGTATGTGTTCGATGCACGTTTTCACAATGTGTGTTAATACACAAGCTTAATATTTCATCCGATTAGAACATTTCAAATCTTGCTTGAGGAAAAAATCACAGTGATTTTATTCTTAAATTATAAAATCGGTTTAATGAAACTTTGCGGTTATGTCGAGGAGCAGTGGCCACTTTCATTCATTTAATGGGGGTATTTGAATCCTGTTTAACAGATATCTCCACTAAACAAGTCCTTCCTGGAACCACCTGTATATTCAAACGACCATTTTTGTCACAGATATTTTATTTTCCTTAAGTTAGAGAAAAAACATTCCCCAGAACGATGTTTGTTGACTTTATTACATTAAACACATACTATCGTGAAGTTGTTGATAATTCTGTGTACATATACATGTATAACACTTGATAGGCCTCACGTGCCCTTACAGTAAAGCATGGACTTGCCATTGTTTCTGTAGCAACGTCGTCTCCCCTAAGGATGTGCAGCTGGTATATAATTAGGTGGCCTACTGAGGAGAATGACTCACCCGTACCTTATGTAGATTTGTGTAGGTACATGTATTTAATCGACTTATTAGTATTCATTCTATAAAATCTAATAAATATATTGTTGTATTTTATATATTGAATTATCATAATCTATTTCAGTGCGCGACATGCTACAGTACCACGTGGTGTGGCTATGTCTGCTACACTGTATTGTCGTCTGCAACGCTTTGTCACGAGACTTGGCGCGAGAAGAAATCAAGAATCTAAACATCTACATACACAATGTGAACGAACTGCAGGAGGAAGAGGCACTGCTTAATGGCCGAGGTGAGTTTCTATCTCTCTGTAATGGTGACAGTAAACTAGGTGTCGTTTTATTTAAGTTTCCTAGGACTGACATCTTACCTAGGCATGATAACTGACCATTGAGTAGTATCCCGTACTTAGGTACAATTATTGACAAAATGGCCCTGTTGTATTATATTTTTATGACAATAGTAACAACTGTAGTATTCCATAGTAGTTGAATGAACGTCAATGTGGTTATCTCCCATTTATGAAAATAACATTTTTTTCTTTACTGACGAACTTAAATGTGTGTACTTATTTATTCGCGTACCTAAACAGCTTAGTTTGTTTAAAAGTGGGACCGAGTTCCATGTAGCGATACATTCATGTACTTTATTGCTGATAGTTGTGTTGTTTTAAATGTACAAGTACAGTTTTAGCAAGTTTGTATGCACGACTAACGATAACGACCGTTAGTTCATGCTCTAACATAATCTGAGGCCCTCGGGATTCGTTCTAGAGCACGAAAAACGGACGTTATCCCTGTAATAAAAGTTATGTTGTTGTTATAATGGCGCTGTATTTGAAACGACCAACAAAGCAATATGGCGGATAATTTCGGTTTCAACTATCAAATAATTTTGATGACGCGGTCAATCAATGTACCAATAACAACGATCTTGATACGGCCATCTGGTACTGGTTACACACAGGTTAGCAAATGAGCTCTTGTGAATCATTGCCGAGAAGCAATTAATAAATACATATATCGATCTATTCTACTTTATATACATATATAGTCAAACTATGAAAAACAAATGTTACTCAAATATATTTTTCTTCCGTAACCTGTACGTATGTGTATTTTTTAATAAATATTTAGAGACTTTCATACTATAAATTAATACAGACTATCTGCCTGTAGTATTATGTATACTTCTACATTTGAACTTGTATTGGTAGCAAACAAAAACAGTCGGTGTCTATTTCACATGTGTTACCCTTATCGTGATAAACAGGACATGTAGATTCTACATACATAGCATGTTTTGTTGAATGAAAATAGAATCGTGTTTAGCATGTTAATGAACATATCGTGACATTAACTACAAAGTTGTACAAATAGAAATGCTAACGGGGTATTTCAATTCAAGTAGTTATTCAAGCGTAGAAAAGACTTTAGGGTAAAGTGGTGGGTGTTAATATTGAACAAAGTGTAACGTTAGCGCATGCGCGTGTCTGTTAGATGTAGGCCATAGCATAAAGCAGTTTGATAAATCTAATAAAGTACTTTTTTATTCTATTAAATGTGTTATTAATTTCGAAATGCTAAGTACTGTGTCCGTTTTACAATAATGTTATGTTTTTTTTTATTGCCCTAGTTTTTGTATTTAGTTTTTATATAAGTATTACATATGTTATAAATGGGTTGCGTATTGTTAAATTGTTAAATGATGAACAAAAGAAGGCTGTCGAAATTTCAAGCAGATACCTAATGAATAACTAACAATACATGTAATATACTGAGTAATTTAAAGTCGTCTGCTCTTCGTTCGTCTACAGGCGCAGACTCAGGGCACGCGGAAGATGACGCAATGCGTAACGCCTGTGACACTGAGATGCAAATTCCCCTCCAGCTACCAGACGACTTAGAACGTTTCCGGGATGACGTAACCGAATTTGTGTCGCTTTGGAATAAATGTCTACGGCTCTGGAACAATAGAATGGCCACTGTCGAATGGAACTATTCAACGGATTTAACGGATGCAAATAATCAGCAGGTAGACTCATGTATATCGTGGAAATGTTGACCCGACTCTACGGTTAACAAATTATACTGTTAAGAGTCAAGTAAAACACACAGCTGTTAGTATACTGTTTTCCGGAGTGCCATGTCAATATGTTTGTTTTATGCTTTAAACTATTCTACAACTAATTCATCACAAACACTCATTAACAAAGAGGTCTATGTGAGTATATGTACAAAAATACGCAGAACTTTACACAATAGAAGACGTCATTCTACAAGTCACGGTTGTTAGCAAACATAGTTCGAGCTTTACACAATAGAAGACGTCATTCTACAAGTCACGGTTGTTAGCAGACATAGTTCGAACTTTACATAATAGAAGACGTCATTCTACAAGTCACGGTTGTTAGCAGACATAGTTCGAACTTTACACAATAGAAGACGTCATTCT
>ENA-OREC01000319-OREC01000319.1-marine-metagenome-genome-assembly--contig:-NODE-319-length-17163-cov-21.636954_pt1 | contig 17163 bp, 14 predicted proteins | sample MGYA00248626_ERZ508543 | MGnify/ENA primary metagenome ERZ508543 (study PRJEB26211, sample SAMN05518279) | marine metagenome | isolation source: Puget Sound, Washington, USA | host: Bankia setacea...
CCTATAATTGCACCCACAAGCGACGAGAGAATAATAATCAGTGGCAGCATTTGCCAGCCCATCCAGGCGCCTAGGGCGGCGAGTAGTTTAAAATCGCCATAACCCATGCCTTCCTTGCCGGTTAACAGTTTAAACAGCCAGTATACGCCCCAGAGCACGGCATAGCCGAATATAGCGCCAAACACGGCGTGTTCGAGGCTGGCAAACAAACCGAATGAGTTGGCAATTAAACCCATCCACATGAGGGGGAGGGTAATATCATCGGGGAGAAGTTTGTGGTCAACGTCGATCATGGTGAGTGCAATGAGGCACCATGTAAACAACACCGCCAAGCCGCCTGAAAGGTTTAACCCAAGCGCGTAGATACAAAATACGGAAAGAACAGCCGTTACAACTTCAACAATAGGGTAGCGAATCGAAATCCCCGCCTTACAGCTGCCACATTTGCCTCGTAACAGCACATAACTAAGAATGGGGATGTTATGCCAAGGTTTAATAGGGGCCTTGCATTTGGGGCAGTGAGAGGCGGGGAAGGCGATGTTAAATTTAGCATCGACTTCATTTTTGCCGTCTGGGTTGTCTTTTAAAAATTCTTTACATTCTGCTTTCCATTTAGCGAACATGGAGAGCGGAAGGCGGTATATGACAACATTGAGAAAGCTGCCCACGGTTAGGCTAGCAACAGCCGTGCAAAACAGAACCAGAATAATCGCTGTTTGTGGGTTTAAATCTTCAAAGCCCGTCATTTTATATAACCTGACCAATCTGGAAGATGGGCAGGTACATGGCAATCATTAATCCACCTACAAGAATGCCCAAAACAGACATAATGAGGGGCTCAAGTAACGAGGTAAGGCTATCCACCAAGTTGTCTACAGCTTCTTCGTAATAGTTGGCACACTTATCGAGCATATCATCAAGCGCACCCGATTCTTCGCCAATGGTGGCCATTTGAACCAGCATGGCAGGAAAAATACCGGTATTGTTAATGGCAACATTCAGTTGGGTACCGGTAGAGACTTCGTCTTTAATGCGAAGCACGGCGGCTTCGTACAAGGTGTTGCCTGTAGCACCCGCTACAGATTGCAAGGCGTCAATAAGGGGCACACCGGCGGCGAAAGTAGTGGAAAGTGTACGAGCAAAGCGGGCAATGATAGATTGGTAGACAATGTTGCCCACAATGGGTGCTTTAAGCACTACTCTGTCCATAAATCTTCGGAAAGCGGGGCTTTTTTCTTTTAGTTTGCCAAAACTTAATCCGAATCCAACCATTCCGAACAGAACGATATACCAGTAAGCCTGAGCAAGCTCAGATAAGTTTAAAACAAACAGGGTGAAGGCCGGAAGCTCTGCCCCGAAACTGCTGAATGTTTCGGCAAACTGCGGAACAACCTTAACCAACAATATACCGGTAACAACAATGGCAACAGCCACTACGGCTATGGGGTAGCTCATAGCCTTTTTAATCTTGGCTTTTAGTTGCTCTGTTTTTTCTTTATAGGTGGCAATACGGTCAAGCATTGTTTCGAGGGCGCCAGATTGCTCACCAGACTCAACCAAATTACAAAATAAGTCATCAAAATATTTTGGGCGCTTGCGAAGCGAGGCGGCAAAACCGCCGCCAGCCGCTACGTCTTCTTTGATGCCATTTATAAGATCCGCCATCGTTTTATTTTCACTGCCGCCCGCAACAATATCAAAACTTTGCACAAGTGGTACGCCCGCTTTCATCATGGTCGCCATTTGGCGCGTAAAAAGCGCAATATCCATCGGCTTAATTTTTTTGCCGCCGCCAAACATAGGTTTAGGTTTACGGCGAACAGTATTGGCCCTAACCCCCTGTTTGAGAAGTTGGGCTTTAGCTAATGCGGAGCTAGCACTGCTTACTTCTCCAGAAACTTTGTTGCCTTTTTTGTCAACGCCTTTGTAAACAAAAACTTCGGCGGTGGCTGTTGCTTGTGCTGTTGCCATACGGATTAATCCTTGGTAACTCGGTTGGCTTCTTCAAGGCTGGTTAATCCCGTGGCAGCTTTTCGAAGCGCAGATGTTCGTAAATTGCTAAAGCCTTCCCTTTGAGCAGCGTCGGCGATTTGGATGGAGTTGCCACCTTCCATGATAATACGTGAAATTTCTGGGGTGATGCGCACCACCTCGTACACACCCACACGCCCTTTATACCCTTCATTACATTTATCGCAACCTACGGGGTGAAAAATTGTGAGCTCATCTCGGGCAATGCCTATGGTGTCGAAGCCCTCTTCCGATAAAATTTCATCGGGAATATCATCGGCGGGCTTTTTACAGGCAGGGCATAACCGACGAGCCAAGCGCTGGGCAATAATCAGGCTAACGGTGGTGGCCACGTTAAAGGTGGGTACACCCATATTCAGTAAGCGGGTCAAGGTTTCAGGTGCGCTGTTGGTGTGCAGAGTTGAAAGTACCAAGTGGCCGGTTTGTGCGGCTTTAATCGCTATCTCTGCCGTTTCGAGGTCTCGAATTTCGCCCACCATTACTATATCAGGGTCTTGGCGCAGGAAAGAGCGCAAAGCCATCGCGAATGTAAGCCCTACGCGGGTATTCATATTAACCTGGTTGATGCCTTCCAGGTTGATCTCTACAGGGTCTTCCGCGGTTGAGATGTTTCGCTCGGTAGTATTGAGAATATTTAAGCCGGTATAAAGCGATACCGTTTTACCTGAGCCGGTGGGGCCCGTGACTAAAATCATGCCCTGTGGTTGCGCCAGGGTGTCCAAATACATTTTTTTCTGCTCTTCTTCGTAGCCGAGGGCGTCGATACCCAGTTTTGCGCTTGAGGGGTCCAGAATACGCAGTACAATCTTTTCGCCAAACAGCGTTGGTAGCGAGTTCACACGAAAATCGATAGCTCGATTTTTGGATATCTTCATTTTTATGCGGCCATCCTGGGGAACGCGTCTTTCGGAGATATCCATTTGCGACATAACTTTTAGTCGCGCCGCCAGCCTCGTTGCTAAGTTTACTGGGGGCCGTGCAACTTCTTTAAGAATGCCGTCTGTACGCAAACGTACCCGAAAGGCCTTTTCGTAAGGCTCAAAGTGTATGTCCGAAGCCCCAATTTTAATGGCATCTAATAGTACTTTATTTACGAAGCGTACAATGGGTGCTTCATCAACCTCGGACGTATCTTCGCCCCCTGCGGGCCCGTCCTCATCGACGGCCTCAATATCGAGGTCGTCGAGAGAATCTTCATCCAGCCCACCTAGCGCATCGCCAAGGCTTTCCTCTTCAGCATTGAGAAATACCTCTATAGCGGTGTGTAATTTGTCTGCTTCTGCAATCAGGGCTTCGGTTGTTAGCCCGGTGTTGAATTTTATTTCATCTAGTGCATGTAGGTTGGTTGGGTCTGAAAGAGCAACAAATAGCCGGTTTCCGCGTTTATGTAGGGGAAGTGCATGGTGTTTTTTAATCAGCTTGGGGTCTACTATGCCTTTGGGGATCGCATCGGTACTAATGCTAGCAAGGTCGAACAAGGGAGTGCCAAATTCATCCGCAGCCGCTTGTGCAATTTGTTTACCGTTGATGGAGCTGTTATTGACGATATAAAGAGGTAACGGCGCTTTTTCTCGCTTAGCACCCTCTATAGCTTTAACAACGTCTTCTTCAGTAATCAGCTCATCACGAACCAAACGTCGTGCAAGACCACTCAGACTGGCTGATGCGTTCATATTGTCTCTGGTTACCCTGTGTCTTCGAAAGGTTTTTGCTGTTCATTCGTTTAATTGTAGGCCAGCACAGCAAAGCCTGGAAATTTCCAGCCAAACTTTACCACTTTTTTGAGGTTCGGCCAGTAACCTGTTGTAAATTTTAAGGTTTTAAGTGAATTAGGGCGCAATTCTAACGTACCGCGTACCGCGTTGCGACGCTGTGGGGTTGCCGTGTGGAGCGCAATTCTTGTCCGTGGAGTGACAAATATTGTCATTTTGCTTGAGGGTTTTTCGGGGGTTTAATACTAAAGAAGGGGCTGGTATGAGTAAAAGTCTTGCTATTCAATAGCTTACCTAAGTTGGCATCGTTGTTGAATAGACTTACCTCGACTCTCAATCATTCCTGTTGGAGGAACAAACATGAAACAAGTACAGCAAGGTTTTACTCTTATTGAATTAATGATCGTTGTGGCGATTATCGGTATTTTGGCTGCTGTAGCACTGCCTGCTTATCAGGACTACACCACTCGCGCGAAAGTAAGTGAAGGTTTGACCCTGGCAAGTGCTGCCAAAACAACTATTGCTGAGCATGTAATGTCTGAAGGCGTTTGGCCTAACGGCAACGCCGGGGCTGGTTACGCTGGAGCTACTACCGATATCGTGACATCTATTGAAATTGGAACTAGTAACGGTCTGATCACAATTACTTATGATGCAACCGGTGCCGGCGTTGGTTCCAGTAACGTCCTCACTCTTTCCGCTGCTACCAGTGCAAGCGGTGTGACCTTCGCTTGTAGACCAGCAGCCTCTGGTGGCGTTGAAGCTAAGTATCTGCCGTCTAGTTGTCGCGGTTAATTTCTGCCAGTTCTTAAAGGCCGCCCGTTGGGCGGCTTTTTGCGTTTAGAGGGAGGGGTTTAGGTTGCGCTTGGTTTTGTCACCGTCTCGATTAACTGCGTTTTCCACATGTGGTGTACTTATAGTTACAGCATTTGCGTACTTTGGTGGTGTGCATGGCACATTTTTGCTAGATGATTATGGCACCTTGCCACCGCTTGGTCAGTGGGGTGAAATTGACACGTATGCGAAACTAAAAGAATATGTGCTGGGCGGTTTTGCTGGGCCCACAGGTCGGCCGGTGGCACTTTTCTCCTTTGCCTTGAATGCGCAAACTTGGCCCGTGGAGCCGGTTGGTTTCCTCGTTACTAATATTCTTGTTCACCTCATTAATGCCACACTGCTGTTTGCGGTTGTATATCGTGTTTCAAAATTAGCTGGGCATGCAAATGCATTAGTACTTTCATCGGTTGCAGCTTGCATTTGGATGGTTCACCCCATGCATGTGTCAACAGTTCTTTACGTTGTTCAGCGCATGGCGATGCTGGAGGTTACATTTAACCTGCTAACGTTACTGGCGTATTTCTCTTTTCGGTCAAGCATTGTTGGCGGTGGCGGCGTGAGCCGTGCGGTATTGGGTTTTATGGGGGTAGGTTTTTTTGCGCTACTGGCGGTAGGCAGTAAAGAAACAGCCATTTTAATACCGCTTCAGCTGCTCCTTATTGAAATGTTGCTGAGATGGACTGGGGAGCGTATTGTCAATAAGCCATTTCTGGTTACAAAATGGGTAATAATTTATATACCAACGCTAGTTGTGACGTTCTATTTGGGTGAGAAGTGGCTGCATTATTTTGTTACCGGCGAGAGCCACCAGGTGCGAGAATTTACGGTGGCTGAACGTCAGTTAACACAATTCAGGGTTGTAGGTGATTATTTGGGCATGTTTTTCATACCTAAGTTACAAACTTCTGGCGTATTTCACGATGCCTATCCAATTTCAAAAAGCCTATTTAGCCCAGTTTCCACGCTCATTTGGTTGGTTGCACATAGTTTGCTCATCGTTGGCGCTGTAATCTTTCGAAAGCGATTTGCGGTAGTGTGTTTCGGGGTTTTATGGTTTTACATTAACCATGTACTTGAATCTACAGTTATTCAGCTTGAACTGAAGTTTGAGCATAGGAACTATTTGCCGAGTATAGGTTTGTGTGTGGTGCTTGCTTGGGTGGTTTGCTGTATACCGATGCGAGAGCAGGCCAGAAACGTTGTAATTGGCGCGGTTTTGATGCTGCTGATGGTTGTTCTGTATTTAAGGGCTAGTCTGTGGGGTAACCCTGCAATAGCCGCAGAAGTATGGGTTAAGGAAAATCCGAATTCGTATAGAGCGCTTGAGCATGCGGCACGCATATTTTCACACAGCTCTAATGGCGAGCAGCGGGCACGTGAATACCTACAAAAGGCTGTGCACTTGTCAGGCAATGATCCGGTGGTAGAATTGAAATTGTATAATTATATGTGCACTACCGCTGAATTGAGGCCCTCTGATCTAGAGTCGTTGGTGGAGCGTTTTCCGAAGGCGCCAATGAATTGGCAAGTGGGCGAGTTATTTGGAAGCCTTTTGCATAAGGTTTACGCTGGAGAGTGTAGTGCAGTTTCTGAGAGCGCGTATATTAGCTTATTGCAATCGGCCTTGAAGAACCGGCGGTACCGGTCAACTAGGATCCGCCTGCAGCTTTGGGATAGTCTTGCGTCAGCGAATCTGCTGTTTGGAGAGAAGGATAAGGCCGTATTCATGTTTTTGAATGAGCTGAATTATAGTCGAACGCCACTGGGGGTTATAATGAAGCAAGCCATATTGTTGGCATCTCATGGTGAGCTGGTTGCTGCGCGAACACACTTGAAGCGGGCTCTAGCAGCACAAAACAACAAAAAAACCGAGTCGGATTACCTCATTACTCAGGCTGAAGAAATTGTATTGAATATTGAGAGAGAGCTTTATGATGAAAACGAGTGATCGGTTCTTTTTTATAGCTGCTCAACTTATAGCGTGCATATAGGATATACATGACAGTATCTGTGGTTATACCGGCGAAAAATGAAGAGCTTGGATTGAGGCAGCTTTTGCCCTGCCTAAAAAAACTTACAGCGGTAGATGAAATCCTTGTTATTGATGATGGGTCTGAGGACTCTACTCGAGAGGTGTGTTGTGAGTTTGAGGTGGAAGTGATTTCTCACCCTTATAGCCTTGGTAATGGAGCTGCGATTAAGACGGGAGCACGAAAAGCTAAGGGGGATGTTATTGTTTTCATGGATGCTGATGGCCAACATTCTGCTGGAGATATTCCACGGCTTATTGAAGAGTACAATAAAGGTTTTTGCATGGTAGTGGGTGCACGAAGCCGAAAATCTCAAGCGAGTGTTGGCAGGTGGTTCGCGAACACTTTCTACAACTTGTTTGCCAGCTGGATAACCGGCCGAAAAGTTCGTGACCTTACATCAGGGTTTCGTGTGGCGAATGCTGAAAAATTTAGGGAGTTTATTTCTTTGCTGCCCAACGGTTTTTCGTATCCGACCACCTCTACGATGGCTTTTTTTAGAGCTGGTTATTCAGTGAGTTATGTACCAATAGAGGTTGAGGGAAAAAGATTAGGAAATAGCCATATTAAGTTATGGAAAGATGGCGTAAGGTTTTTGTTGATAATATTTAAGGTTGGAACCCTTTATTCACCGCTGAAAATATTTCTTCCAATGAGTGTTGGGATTTTTAGCATGGGGCTATCGTACTATTTATATACTTACCTTACCGTTGGTAGGTTTACAAATATGAGTGCGTTGCTTTTTACCACCTCTTTGTTGATATTTATGATGGGGTTGATTTCCGAGCAAATTACGAGCTTGCTGTATTCAAAAAAATAGGAGTTCTATGTTGGAGCGGGAGTTTGAATCTGTCATAAAGCCAGGGTTGAATTTGAAACAGTTCGCCCGCGATCTGTGGGAATTCAGAGATCTCTTCTATGTCTTGATGTGGAGAGATTTCAAGGTGCGCTATAAGCAAACCGCTATCGGTATTTTATGGGCGCTGTTGCGACCACTTATTAGCATGATGATTTTTACTGTAATTTTTGGGAAGGTTGCTGAGCTTCCTTCTGCTCCAGGAATTCCCTACTCTCTACTTGTATTAGTCGGCATGCTGCCTTGGTTTTTCTTTTCATCGACCGTTCAAGAGGGTAGTAACTCGTTAGTCGTCAGTGCTGGAATGATTACGAAAGTATACTTTCCTCGAATAATGCTTCCTGCAAGTCGCATGTTAGTAAGTTTTGTTGATTTTTTGTTGGTGTTTTTACTCGTTTTAGTTTTTATGCTTTGGTATCGGGTTTCTCTAAGTATAAACATAATTTGGTTGCCAGTATTTTTATTACTACTGTCGAGTTTTTCCATGGGTGTCACACTCTGGGCGAGTGCGCTAAATGTACGCTACAGAGATATTAAGTATGTGATCCCATTTGTTATTCAATTTGGTATGTATGTTTCGCCCATAGGATTTTCTACTGAGGTGATAGCCAATGAGTGGCGTTGGCTTTATTCGCTAAATCCATTGGTAGGGGTTATTGATGGTTTTAGGTGGTGCCTGCTTGGGCAAGAAATGAGTTTATATATGCCGGGTATGGTGTTATCTGTTTTGCTTTCAGTTTTACTTCTTTTGAGTGGATATCTATATTTCGTTCTAAATGAGAGAAAAATGGCGGACATAATCTAAGAGGTTCTAGTGTGACTGATGTCATTCGGATGAAGGGCGTATCAAAAAAATATTCCATATATCACGAGGAATCGTGCGATAAGTTTGCTTTGGACGTGTGGAGCCGCGCACGTAATTTTATACCTAGATTGATTCTTCAGGCGACTGTTTCGAATAAAGCGGCTGTCGAAGAGTTTTGGTCGCTAAAAAATATTGACTTAGATGTAAAGGAAGGGGATAAGCTCGGTATAATTGGAAGAAATGGTGCTGGTAAGTCTACGCTATTAAAAGTTTTGAGCAGAATAACAGAGCCAACAAGTGGTGAAGTAGGTATCAATGGACGGATTGCCAGCTTGTTAGAGGTTGGAACTGGGTTTCACCCTGAGCTAACGGGGAGAGAGAATATTTTCTTGAACGGAGCAATACTAGGGATGCGAAGAAAAGCTATAAGTAGCCGTTTCGAAAGTATTGTTGAGTTTTCAGAGATTGGGCGATTTTTAGATACCCCGGTTAAAAGATATTCTAGTGGGATGTATGTTCGTCTAGCATTTGCTATTGCTGCCCACTTGAAACCTGATATCTTGCTTGTTGATGAGGTTTTGGCTGTAGGCGATTTAGCGTTTCAAAAGAAATGCTTGGGCAGTATGGATGAAATGAGTAGCAGTGGGCGCACAATTATTTTTGTCTCGCACAATATGTCAGCAGTTTCCGCATTGTGTGATCGGGGAGTTTGTTTGGATTCTGGAGAGGTTCTTTATGATGGTTCCGTTGCGGAGGCTGTAGAACAATATATTTCTCTGGGACGATCTACGGAGATCAAGAATACTCAGTTTAGCGGGAAACTAAGTGAAGTTATTAGCTTTAATGAAGTGCGGTTAAATGGAAAAAATCAAAGCGGTACTTCTGTTTCGCCTGACGAAGAACTTGTTTTTGAGGTTTTCGGTGAATCTGGTCGTTTCTTTCCCAAGTTTCGTATGACTTTGGCCGTGCATGTTAATGGTGTATTACTGTTTACTGTTCGTGACTGTATAAGTTCCGAACCGCTCTTGGAGGGGAAATTTAAATATCAAATAGTGCTACCCTCATTTTTGCTTCGCCCTGGCCATTATGGTGTTGCGGTGGGGGGTAATGAAAGTGAATATTCAGATTGGATACATGGAACCGATGTTTTCGAATTTTTCGTCAGAGACGAATGGAGTGGGGGCTGTGAAAAAACTAATGCGGGGTTGGTAAATGTTGAACCTTTATCTTGCGAAAGGGTGTTGATTTAATATGAAGAAAAACCTGGTTACTTTGAGACGGCTTAGGTGTTGGTTAGCTAGTGTTTTGTTGCAGGGGCTTAATTACGAGATTTTGTGGGTATCTAAATTCGATAAAGCACTGAATATTCTTCTGAGAAAAGGAGAGTTCTATTTTGTTCAGATCGGAGCGAATGATGGAGTAAGATTTGACACTCTTTATGAGAAAATTACACGTTATGATATAGCCGGTATAGTAATTGAACCACTGCCTAGGTATTTTAAGCGTTTAAAAATTAATTATGAAGATTACCCGAAAGTTAAAGCACTAAATGTTGCCATTCATCCTGAGCTGAAAAAAATTGTTTTACATTACATTGATGTGACAAAGTCAGGTGCTCTTCCTCCATGGTCGGCCGGCATTGGGAGTCTTGACCCCAATCATCTTGATTGCCTCCAGAAAAAATACAAGCTTGATCCTGTTTTGTGGGAAAGCTGTATCGTGAAGGCAGAGGTGAATTGTTTGACGGTTATCGAATTAATTGAGGAGCATGAAATAACCCGTATCGATTTACTTCAAATCGATACGGAAGGAATGGATAAAGTGGTTTTGGAAGCATTTCCTTTTCATCGCTTGATGCCTAGGTTGATAAAGTTTGAGAGAGTACATCTTTCTGGTGAGGATTGGGCGTTTGCCGTAACATTGTTAAATGAGAATGGCTATGAAGTGCACGCTGAAGGGGAGGATGCAGTAGCGCGCCTAAAAGAGTATTTTAAAATCTAGCATAAGGGGTTGAGGAGGATAGCAAATTGATGCTGTTGCTTTATAAGTTTTTTAGGATGGTTTTTATTGTGCAAGTCAAACTTATGCCCAATCGAAATCGCTTTCCTCGCCATATTTCAAGGGCAGGTGGTCACCGAAAGTCACATGTAATATCCTTAGGCGTAAAATCCGATCGTTATATGGGCAGAACGAACGCTGAGTCATATCGTTTAGAAAATTATAGGCTGGTGTCAGAGTCATTGTTTGAGGCTGGTGTTGATCATATTGATGTTCCAATCAATTCTGTCAGCGAATATAGAAGCCGTGTTGCTGTGGAATATAAATATTTGGAGTGTGTCGCGGCTATGGTTTTTTCGGGTTCGAAAAAAACACGAGTCGAAATGTGCTTTTTTAAAATTCAGTTGCGTGCCAGGCTTTTGTTTTGCTATTTTTTTCAGCGGGCACTCGTCATGTCTGTTTATGTCAAATACGAGTGCAAAGCCCGCTCGGATATCTCGTGCGTGTGCGCCAGTGAGATTGAGTTTTATTCGGATTCTAATGAGTACTTTATTTCTCTTGGTTTCCATAATGATTTCGGTTGCCATATTCCAAAAACCGAAATTGTGAAAGGCGATATGCGAAGTTCGATTGGAGCGGTTAGCCCCGGAAATCGTTATGTCTGGAAGAAACAGCTGGAGTCAGAGGCGGGCACCGCACGTAATTTTCCTATTGACGTGGTATATACGTGGGTTGATGGAAGCGACGCAGAATGGCTGAGACAGAAAAACTGTATGATGGGGATTACAGGTCCCGGATTGGGTACCGAAGATGCTCGATACCGCAACCGGGATGAGTTGAAGTACTCGCTGAGATCTTTGGCTTTCTCAACCAATTTCGTTCGAAAGGTATTCGTTGTGACGAATGGCCAGGTTCCGGAATGGTTGAATCTAGGAAATGAAAGAATTGAACTTGTTCGTCACTCTGAAATTTTTAGGGATGTAAATCAGTCGTTACCTACGTTCAATTCTCATGCGATAGAAACAAATATTCATCGTATAAAGGGGTTGTCTGAAAGGTACATATATCTGAATGATGATTTTTTATTTCTCGGTCGAAATAGCTCTTCGAACTATTTCACATTTACTGGAAAGCCTAGGGTATTCCTGAATGAGTGGGATTCACTGTGGCCTCCCTATTTAGATAATCCCTATTTCTCTGCAGCAAATAGTACTGCAGAACTGATCGAGCGGGAGTTTGGTCGTGTGGTTTCTCGCGTCCCGCGACATGGCCCATACGCTCAGCTCAAATCTGTTGTTGATCGGATAGAGAGTAAATGTGAAGTTATGCTGATGGATACAGAGAGGGCTAGGTTTCGACGAACAGAAGATATTTCTCTGCCTGCATCGCTATCTTTGATTTGGTTGTTAATGTCTGGTGAAGGTGAAGTTGGTGTTGATGTAACGGCGTCAACAGTTTCCCTTACAGGCAAACTAAAAATGGTGATCGCACTTGCTGCAAGAAGTGTGTTTAGAGATAGGATGCATATTTGTGTGAATGATACTGAGAGTGGTATGAATAGACGTAGGCAGGCAGGTATAACACAAGTTTTGAACGCATTTTTTAATGACGTTTACCCATTAAAATCAGAGTTCGAAAGATAGTTAAAAGGTTTCTGTCTGGCGAAATATGTTGTCCCACGCGTTTTTAAAATTGGTTCGGCTAAAGCGAGAGAATGAGGTCAGCGCGTTTTGCGAAAAATCTTCGTAGTTTTCGATTATCTTTTCGATGCGCTGGACTGTATGTATAGCTGAGTACTCTTCTACAACGTAACCATTATAGTTGTCTTTAATTAAATCTCTTGCTCGGGCAAAAGAGTTTCTCGCAATAATAACGGGGGTGGCTTGGCTTAGCGATTCTATAATTGTTATTCCGAAGCCTTCTATATCGCTGGTCATCAAAAAAACACCAGCTTCACGATGGGCAGTTGTGATATCGTTTGTTGGTCCCTGGAACGAGATGTTGGTGATATTTTTTGCCTGTTTTCGAAGGAGTAGTTCGTCAGGACCGGAACCATATATTTTGAATTGGTAGCTTGGAAGAAGCTGGGCTATTTCAAATAGTCTATCCAGTCTTTTTGCTTTGTTTTCCAGCCTACATATAGTTATTATTGTTTTTGAAGCATGTTTTGAAATTTTGACTTCGGGTATTTCGACAGTGTGAGCGAATGGAATGATTTGATTTTCCGGGAAGCCAAACATTTTTGAGTAGGTTTCAATATAGCTTGCAGATAAGCAAGCTATGGTTTTTATAAGAGATAGTTTTTTGATTCTAGATTCTCGGTTAAAACCAAAGTAGTTTTTATGGTGCCATAGGTGTTCTGGGCAGTTGTGTGCCACATATATTGATTTTCCGCGAGCCAAATAGTCTTCAGGTATTCTGTCGAGGTCGCAGGGAGCGTTAATTAGTATATAGGCGTTGTTCGGGGAGGGTAGTTGGTATACGGAATCTTTGCTTATTAACTTTAATGCTCTTGCCAATTTCTTCAGCATTGGCTTCCTTATTATTTCGTGCGGAGTGTCGTAGATGGGATTGGAAGATACGTTAAAGCTGTAGGTCCTTGATGTTGGGAATTCTGAGTTTAATACCCTGGAAAAGCTTTCTGTACCACCAATTCCGCGAGGGTTGATTGCAATATTTACAATTTTTTTCATTAGTCTTATAGTGTTGTTAATTTGAGCGTTTGTTACAGTGTATACTTACAATAATTTGGGGTGTTCATAAGGTGACTCTAGAGAACCGCGTAGATGTATCGGTGGTGATTCCCCTGTTCAACAAGAAAGAGGTTGTGGTGCGGGCTATAAATTCAGCGCTGTCACAGGAATTTAAGCCTATTGAAATAATAGTAGTCGATGATGGCTCTACCGACAATAGTGTCGATGTTTTATCTGTATGTCAGTCGGAGTTGGTACGAATAATTAGACAAAAAAATCAAGGTGTTTCAGCTGCGAGGAATAGAGGGATTACTGAGGCGTTGGGTTCTCATATTGCCTTCTTGGATGCCGATGACAGTTGGGATCCAACTTTTTTGAGTACGCTAGTTGGATTGATTAGCCGATTTCCGAATGCCGGAGCATATGCCACGGGTTACTGGGTAGTTAATGCTGGTAAGGAGAGGAGGTGCTGTAAGTTCAGTTCAGTCCCAATTAGTGTGAGCGGCGGCATCATTGAAAATTACTTTAAGTCACTTGCGCTAGGGGCCAATCCGGTTTGGAGCAGTGCTGTATGCATTCCTGTTAAAACATTTGAGGTGCTTGGTAAATTTAAGCAAAATTTAAGGCTCTATGAGGATCTACATATGTGGATGCGAATTGCGTCTTGTTTTCAAATAGCATTTTCCGTTAATCCTAGGTCAACGTATTTTCGTGACGCAGAGAATCGGGCTTGCCAAAAAGTGCACCATTCAGATTCAGCGGACGCACTTAAGCGGCTAGTTGATGCGATGGTTGGGCAAGGAGTGCTCGGGGGAAAGCAAGCCTTTTATGCAAGAAAAATCGTTAACAAATATGCATTTTTAACCTCATTCAAAGCGATAGTAGCTGGTGAGTGTTTGCAGGCAAGAAGGGAGTTGGTAAATGTAAAGATTTTTAGTTTTTTTGACATGGCGAGGTTCGCACTAATCTATACGCTATCACTTTTACCGAATAGTATCGTAATGGTTGTACATAGTGCTGGTAAGGCACTTAAACATCTTTATTCGAAATGATTGGCTTTGGAGAGGATATGAATCGTAAAGTAATTTTGACATTTGGGACATTTGACGTTTTACATGTTGGACATCTTCGCTTGCTAGAAAAGGCAAGGTCTTTGGGGCAGCGCCTTATTGTGGGGGTTTCGTCTGACAAATTGAATTTCGACAAAAAGGGAAGGCAGTCGGTCTATAGTCAAAATGAAAGAGTTGAGATTGTATCTGCTCTAAGGTGCGTTGATCATGTTTTTTTAGAGGAATCTCTTGAGCTTAAGAGATGGTACCTAAGACGCTATAATGCCGGTTGTTTGGTGATGGGGGACGACTGGTCTGGAAAATTCGATGTCCTAGAAGATGTATGCGAGGTTGTTTATTTTCCAAGAACTCCAGCGGTATCCACAACCGAAATTATTGAGAAAATTCAAAACGATTGCTAACTAAATAAGCTGTATAGTTGGTGTACGTATCTTTTTGACGACTCTCCATCCAAAGTATCGCCGTAAACTATCCTTTTAACGTTTGCTATCTTATTGCCGTAGTCTAAGTTGAATTGATGTTTATGTTGAATATACCTGTCGATCGACAATAAAAGGTCGTTTATTGTATTTACAGTTGGGCCAAAACGCATATCTGGTGGCAAGGAGAACCCTTTTTTAAACGGCGCGGGCACATCCAGAAATACAGTTGGTCTTTCAACCACAAGGAAGTCAAATGCAACGGAGGACCAGTCACAAATTAATAGATCTGTGATTGCGAGAATCTTTTCGGTTTCAGGTTGTTCGCTGTGAGGAATGAAATATAGATCTGGGTGCTCAAAAGTGCTAGTAAGTTCACTGTTGAGGTGGGTTCTGATAAGGAGAACTGAATTAGTTCTGGCGCAAATATTAGTAAGCTCGGTAAGGAAGTTGTTTTTTGTGCAGCCAAACGGGAATAGACTTCGATTTATAGCATTTTGTGCCCAGGTTGGAGCATATAATATAATATTTTTTCTTTCGGGGACTTTCAGTTCTTGCAGTAGTTCAACTTTGTTTTTTTTCATCCTTTGAATTGTGTCGGCTCGACCGTAGCCTGTGATTCTGATTTTACTCTCTGAGAATCCAAATTTATCGCAATATATTTGCGCCAATGTTGTCGAGCTGACCCATATTTGATTATATTTTTGCTGTGTTCTGAAATCAGAAGCGTCGAACCCTTTAAAGGGGATTCCATGCCATACGTCAACAAATTTAATGTTAGAGAATCGAAGAGCTAGCTCTAAGCTGTGCAAGCCGTGATCGGATACTACACAAGCGGTTTTTGCGATAAGCATGGCTGTCTTGAGGCTGTTTGCATTCGCAGAAGTAATTCCATTGGTGGCTAGCTGTTGATGGTAATCACTATCCATTGTAATGAAAATAATTTGGATTTCGCCCGCATGATTTTTAGATATGTAGTCGTATAGAGCCTTTAGATTGCCATTTAATTTATGACCATAAAGAATTACCGTTGGTATCGTAGGGGGGCTTGTAAATCTGCGAAGTACCAGCCCAATGATTACAACTATGGTAAAGCGAAAGAGTGATAACCAGTGTTGTGGTGATTTTTTGTTAATTTTCATCTGGTTTCGCTCGAAAATGAAGCTTCAATTAAAGCCTTAACAATACGAGAAGATGGTGAAGTATTTAGTGTAACCGGTGGGGTTCTATGTGTTTTGTAACCGCCATTTCCAAATTGTTTGATTGCAGGAGCTTCAAATTTGCTCAAGACTACATTCCCCCCCAATCCTTCTTGTCGCTCTGTCGCATTTCGAAACAATAGGCATGGCTTTCCAAGATAGTAGCACTCCTCCTGATTGCTACCTCCATCACTTATTACAAATTCAGCGTGCTTTATCAACGCAATAAAACTTAAATAGTCGTACCTAGGTCGAAGTTCAATATTTTTTGATCCGTTAATTAGATCAATAAGTCCAGTAGCTTCAAGTTTTCGCTTGGTTGGGCTGTGGAGTATAAACAGCAACTTCATTCGCGCACTGATTTCTATGAGGACTTGAATGGACTTCCCCAATTTTTTTTTGTCGTATAAATTCTCAAATCTATGCAGTGTCACAACGGCAAAGGGCTTGTCGGGGATATTTAGCGATTCGGGTGGTGGTTTGTTTGATATTGATTTAAGTGCGTCGTATAGGGTGTTGCACTTTGTATTGATTTTTGTACCTTTGTAAAGTTCAAGGTTTTTTAGTGCCCAATCACCAGGCGCAAAATATATATCTGAAAGGGCGAATACGGCTAGGCGAGTTAATTCCTCTGGAAATGGATGGAAAATGTTATGCGATCGTAACCCTGATTCTACGTGGGCATTTTTATGGCCGTAGATTTTTGCGAGCAGTGATCCTAGAAGGGTTGAAAATGTATCGCCGTGGTTAAGTACTACGCCTTTGCGGTCGTATTGCCAAATTTTTCTTCCCCTGAATAAGGAAACGGTTATAACCTTTATCAGCCAAAAGAGCATTTTGGGAATTGAATTTACGTCAGTTCCTTTGTGAAGAATGACATCGGGCTTTTTTACCCCAAAATTCTCTCGTAGATTGGCGATGGTATCCTGATGTTGCCCGCTAAATATGAAGTTGTATTCAATCTCTCTCTCTTGAAGCAGCACCATTATCGGCGCCATTTTAATCAATTGTGCTTTTGTTCCGAGAAATATATGGATCATGGTAAGGGCTGTCGCCAGTTATTAGTGGTAATTTTTGGCTTCATGGCGAGCTAGAGAATTCTCATCGATAGATCGGTTGCAGTAACGTTTTTTGTTAAATCTCCGGTCGATATAAAGTCGATATTGGCTAGTCGTAGTTCGCTAACCTTATCAATCGTCACATTCCCCGAAACCTCAAACTTCGCAGCTCTCTCAATTTCACTGGCTTGTTTCAACATCCCCGCATCAAAATTATCCAACATAACAATATCAACCCCGGCATTATGCGCCAATTTAAGCTCCTCAATTGATTCAACCTCAACCTCAACGATTTTACCTGGGTTGTTTGCTCGGGCGGTGTCAACAGCCGCCTGAATACCCCCACACGCCAGTATATGATTCTCCTTAATCAAATAAGCATCAAACAAGCCTATGCGATGATTATGGCACCCGCCACAATTTACGGCATATTTTTGTGCGGTTCTTAGGCCTGG
>ENA-OREC01000320-OREC01000320.1-marine-metagenome-genome-assembly--contig:-NODE-320-length-17162-cov-13.835587_pt1 | contig 17162 bp, 20 predicted proteins | sample MGYA00248626_ERZ508543 | MGnify/ENA primary metagenome ERZ508543 (study PRJEB26211, sample SAMN05518279) | marine metagenome | isolation source: Puget Sound, Washington, USA | host: Bankia setacea...
TCCATAGTCTATACAACTTACATTATCAGCCAACTGTATCCATAGTCTATACAACTTACATTATCAGCCAACTGTGTCCATAGTCTATACAACTTACATTATCTCTATTGGTGGGTTTGAACCTGATCCAATAGCTATAGAGTTTTCCTTTCCCCATTCATATTGCAGTAGTTCCTCTCTGAATATTCTGTCTCCTATCCCAGCCTCTATACTGAAGTTACACGGGTCCATTTGAAACCATATAGGAAAGGTGGCTGTAATCTCCATGTTAGTTAATGGAACGCCAAATGTCAGATCCACACAACAGTAAAGTCCAAAGCAGTCCTCGGTCAGATTACAGGTGACAAAGTTTTTCAAGAATTCTGGTATCATCTTGTCCACTCTGAGGAATTCTGGACAATCTGAAAGTATACAAGAGCTGTTTGTTAAGCATGTTATCCCTTCTACCAGGCCTCACAAGTAAGTTATCAATCACATCTACACATTATATGTTAGCAAGTTTCATTTAGATGATTTGAAAACTGTTTGGATAAAACTAAAGGTTTCACCCAATTGTGTTGAGTTTAATCCCTATCCCCGCTGTGTCTGAGAACATAAGATAAATTCACAATTAAGAAACTCTATGAAGTTTGACCCTTATACTCAGAATTAAGAACTATATAGGTGAAAGAAAAATTGAGTTGTTGAATACACGAAAGGAGAACTTTTTCTGCTTTAGAATAAATGTTTAATTCAATAAATTGAAAATACGGCAATGCACAATACACTATTTGCCATAAAACTAAAACACCTGAAAACATTAGAAAATAAAAGATATATCATTATTTTCTGTGTGTTGATTAACATCATTGAACACAAGGAATATCTTACTATCTGGAGTCTGTGGTAAGATACAAGTCCCTTCTGAGAGTATGCCATCTATTCCTAACTGTTGGAGGAGCAGATCAAACACTTGACGATTGATACTTCCTCCCATAGCTGTGGCCAAATCCTTCATGTTGCCTGAAACAATAAGGAAAAACTTGTAACTGAATAGAAACATGGCAGTTCAAGATTTACGAATGGTATTGAAAACTTTGTGCTTTTATAGGTGTTTTTTTCAAGTTGAGAAGATTCTTGAAATATTAATCATGGTAGTCAGAAACAAGCTACAGAAGGTCTTCGATACAATCAACTGAAGAGTCTGATATACAACAATACAAGATTCATTGTGAACAGGCTTAATTGGTTTAATCCACTCAGTTATGTGCAAACTCATCAACATATCAGATCTCGGTCAATGTTTCCTTACAATCTAATATTTGTTACATTATCACGTTAGTTAAAAACAATTTCTACTGAATAAAAGTGTTTTGTTTTAAGTTAAAAGTATGGTATTATTTGTCTGTGAAGCATGAAGCAATCTATTGGCAATCACATTATAACATTAACTCTACTTTATCACATAGCTAACCTATATAACAGTATAACCATAACGAATATCTTTACATTACACAAGTCTAATATAACCTGAGCAGTGACAGGCAAGACAGCTGTGGAAAGCATGTTCAGGGGCTGGTCTGTGCAAGCTAAAAACCTATGTGATAGCTTGCTTAATATAACCTTATTTTATGAAACTCATTCCGGAAACATTATATAGGTTGCCAAAGACTTGCTTAATAACGTTCCCTAAGCTGGTTATATAAAAGTTGATATTGAATGATGACTCATGTAAGATCCTATTTATCTGATTCAGTGTACTTACCCAGTAGAGAAAAGTTGGCATTGCATACAGGTATTGGTATCTCATGGTTGGTCAAGATGGTCTCATCAATGGTGTCCAGTTTGATTCCAATGTCAATCAGGAACACTTTCTTATCATCATCCTTGTCTATCTTAAACCTGTACAAGAGATCATTAGAGTGAAACAAAATTAATCAACTATGATCCACAAGCATCTAAAAGCGAAATAGAAAAATTCAACTCACAACAAAACAACAAATATATCCAACTGGGACATAACCCTCCTTCATTCAGTTTTATTCTGCAGCTGTGTAAAGATTCCTCAATATCAGTTCGTCAGTTATGGAAGAGTTGTGCTTACAAGAAATTTAAACAACACAACTGATTGTCAGGGTGAATCCACTTTGTTTGTAGGGAGGGGGTGTATAAAAATGTGATTCATTAAAAATAGTGATGATAAGTATATGTACTTACTTCATGTACACGCTGTCTGCCAGTTTCACTTGCTCTTGTTTCCCTGTAAAACATGCAAAGATGCTATAAATAAACTAACGCAGGTAAGGTAATTTTTAGGCACATTGATATTTTCTATTTACACTTCATCCACTATGTTGATTTAAATAAACAGTTTTAACACCAATTTGTAGCAAATCAGAAAAAAATGTCCTATTATAGCATGCTGATTTTTGTTCTTCTATAAAACAAGATCAAAAGCTCATCTTAAAATATTACTAAATTTGAAAACAATTTTGTTACTGTGTTACATGGAACAAATGAAGTTACAACCCCTACCCCAGTCATATTCAAACAGTATAATCTGGTATTCCCACTTCTCGAATGCAGCCTTCACCACAAAGTTGCATGGGTCTAGTTCTATGTAGGCACGGAAAGACTTGGTCACATCTATGGCTGGTATACCCACTTCCACACAGGTATCTATCCTCATACAGTCTCTGGAGATGTTATAGTAGAGGAAAGGAAGCTTTATGTTGGGCAGGCTGAATGTCTTTCCAAGCAATGAACATGCTGAAAACAGATAACACCAGGACACAATTGTATTCAAATGGCAGAAAAATTAATTGAGATAACATCAAATCAATTGACATACTTTCCAAGTATTTCACCTTTTTTTATATAACATTCTGCTTACAGAGGACCATCACATAGCTTGGCCTGATATTTCCTGAACTTACTTAGATCATAGTCTCTATATGTCTGTTCCATCATGTCTCGTGAACCATTGATAGACAGACCTCTCTCCACCAGAATCTCCTCCAACTCTGAACCTTCAAGGTTTTCTGGCCGCCCACACTGAGGTCCATTTGTAAGCATATCCTGTGCAATAATAAGACTTAGAGTACTATATTTTATCACATGACCTTGTTTTCAATGTAGTACAACCATTACAAATATCTTCATATTACACTGGTCTAATATAACCCTAGCTGTGACATGCGAGCAACCCATGCAAAGTGTGTTCAGCTTGGTTAAGTGTGCACTAAAATGCCTCACGATGACAGAGAATCCTATGCTCATTTCTTATTTTATTTATTAATATTAACTTTTATGAAACTTGCTCCGGTAACATTCCCTAAATTTGTTTCATAAAAGTTTATATCAAATGACAACTCTTGTAACATCCTATATAAACAACTGTCATAAGTCATCATTTCACAACTGTCATAAGTCATCATTTCACAACTGTCATAAGTCATCATTTCAGATATTGCTAAAAAATAATCAAACATTTACAGGACGAGAAAACAGATGTACTTTTTTTGCCTATTGTAAAATGCCTCATATTTTTCCTGAACCACTGATATTCTAACAACACCTTTTGAATAAACTACATTAAACCCGTTGTCAAGGGTTCCTATATATAGAGCAAATTTCTGTTCTGATAACATTAAATTCAACCTAAGATATACCTTACTTTAAAATGGTCTGTTAATGAGACGGTAAATTGCTATGTTGTGAATACAAATAAATTATAAAATTATGTAGTCTGTAGTTTTTTTTAAAGATTTCTTGCATCTACAACAGAAGTGTTTCATTTGGCTTGTGTCGTTTACTTAAGTTGAATGAACAGAATGGCAATGCATCAGTGTACCTAATGACTGAAATATTTGTTTGCTTTCTTTTGAAAGTTGTTTTTGTTGCACTTTGTTTGCACATACAACAATCTATGTTGTACAATTCTCGTATGCATGTATATTAAAAATTATGTATTGAAGACTTTTTTCTTTATTTTCTTTTTTTTATATTTCTTTTTCTTTCAATGCAACTTTAATTGTGAATATGAGCTTGAGCTGTTTTTTGCTTAATGTTTAATAACTACTGTTCTGTTCTGTTTTGTAACAAAGTGGACAAAGGTTGAATGTTGAAGTCTATCTTACTATGTCTACGTTGAGTTGTTTCAATAGCTCGTCAACAGCAAAATCAAATGTTTTGTCCAACACTTCTGATGAGACTTCCTTTATCAAATCAGAACCAACATCTGAAAATTGTTTCTTCCAGTCAACTGAAGGAAAATGGAGAAACAGCTGTAGGTTGTCATCACATTTAAATGAAGAGGGATACAGATGTAAAATCAAAAATATAAAATTAATATAAATAGCTATCTTAATGTCAACCTCGAGTTAATAAACATCATCCATACCGGCAATAGTAGTGTTGTTAAATCTAATTAAATTGTACGGCCTTCTCAGAGCATGAAAATTATCAAAATCTCTACTCGTCTAGCATTTAATTGCGTATGGTGAAAACAAGAAAAACAGCGTAACAGATAAAACAAAACACAACAAAACATAACAAAATATAACAAAACATAACAAAACATAACAAAATATCCACTCCTCATACATACAAAATTTTATCCAGGAACTTTTCGAGGTCTGGTAACTTAGTTCTCAACACTACAGATGTCTGTTTATCAGTTTTCGCTAACTTTATAAAAACAAAACAAAAAGATTTTACTTTCTCTCTAAACTCTTACTTGGTTCAAACTCAAGTGTGCCATTGGGTGAGACTTTTGGGTATGGGTAGACAGCTTCCTTCAGTATGTAGTAGAAGAAGAAACAATCATCTGTGTCCTCCGGGTCACAAAGTCCAGCACCAAATGTAACAGTCACATCTGTCTCCGACAACTTTATGGCATATCTGAAACACCAAGACTTGCTCCTTGATTAATTGTTCATAAATGCGCTAATCCTTCTTTATGGTACCAGTAAAGAACAAATTCAAAACAAACTTATGAAAGGAAATACATGTACGGGTGAAATATATAAACAAACATAGTACATGTACAAGTTGGCACATAATTAATTGAACCTTAAGTACTGAAATAGATCATACATTACACAATTGGTGAAAACACTGTATATAAGTAGTAACAGTATACATAATACGAGGAGTTATCTTGCAATTTATTGAATAACATACCAAACACCTCTTAGAAAATGTGTTAATGTTAACTAGAACTTTGAGTAAAAAATCACAAAGGATACATTCATTTTAACACCCACGAAAAAACCATTAGTATTAAAACTAGTAAAATACAACAAAAATAAAATTGTTTGTTACGACTAACCAAACCAATTATATTTGTTATGGACTATCATAGGGAGGAATAGTTGTAGAAAAGAGGCATCACTTACTTTACTGTTATCTCATTTCCATCAAGAAAGTCAAACTTAATACCAGTTGTTATAGTCTTCTCTTGCTCTGTGACAGAAAAAAAGCATGGGTGGCATTAATAACATTCACATCAGAATAGAAACAGAAATCATTTTATCTATACATGTAAACAATGTCTATATACAAGTGCAAATCGCTTTACGTCAATGTTTAGTTTTATTATTCAAGACTGATTGTGACTGTGACAAAGAATGGTTTTCAAATACATAATATTTCGCATTTAAAACAAAAGTGATTTTCAAGGACGCTTTAAAAATGTGTAGTTTCCAAACTTAAATACACATACACAAAGCTTGAAACTTAGATCTGTTGACATTTGAATTCATGGTCCAGCTGATCGAAATCAAAGAAACTTGAATGATGGCCACCTACAGACAAAAACCTAGGTCCAATGATAATTTGACAAACCACAGTCAGTAACCTATAGCATATGTTGTACAAATTCAGTAGCCCATTCCAATGCTTTGCCTTATGTTATAAACAAAACCAATCAGCAAACATCCTCTGACATGACACATACCACCAAAGAATGCAGAACCATCTAATACCACACTCCACTTGTCAAATCCAAAGGATAACGAGGGTACATCCGGGTCAAACCTCACGTAGGCTTTGAACGTCTTAGCGAGGAGATCAAGCACTTCAATAGTTATACAACATTCCATTCCCATACAGTTCTCATCCATGTTACAGTACATGAGGTCATGATCTGGCACCATCATAGACAGCAATGGGCAACCTGTAGTATTTAAGTCAGTATAAACATTTCAGGCCACGAAAATCATCAAAACCTCTACACCTCCAGCCTATCATGGAAATGGTAAATACAAGAAAAAATCATAATAGGTTTCAAAATTTCCACTAGTCCTTGATGCAAAACCATCATAGGGACGAGTGGAATTTTTGCCTCCTGCATTTCTATTCAGAATCTTCATTGAATATTGTTAATATGTCTCTAAGTTTGAGTGAGAGTGTATAATATCACACCATTTCTCTTTGTTTTGTTCAACACATCATTTCTGGTGAATAATACCACTTGAATAAATTATCTACAAAACACTTAGCGCAGGTTATTAATTTTCATAGTTACAAGCACTTGGATTAAGGTATACTTTACACATGTGGGAATGTAGAATAGTTAGTTAATAAACTCACTATGAGCAGGTTTGGAGAGTTGTTTGATCATGTCTTCTTTAGACCCAGAAGGTTGAATGCCACGACTCTGTAGAGCAGCCTCGAGTTCCTCATCTGTCATGTACTCTGGATTATCACATCTGTCTTCATCTAATGCTTCCTGTAATGTTAACAAATGGTAATACACTGCAACTCCATTATAAAGTGATCGTTGGGATCCATAGATAAAAATTACGTGATGTAAAACTGTGTTAGTTAGGACTAAGAGTAAATGAGGACTTCTTACTACATTGTACAGTCATAAATTATTTTGCCTATCGTAAAATGCCTAATATTAAAAAGTAACATAAACTAAATCTAACGCTGTATATTACCTTTAGAGTTAGCATCAAGGCAGCAAATGTTTTCTTTGTTTCTTTAAGATCTAAATCATCTAGAAAATCAACAACTGCTCCAATCTTGATGCGGCGAATAGAGAAGTTTTGCAGAAACTGTTTTATATTTTGTATCAGACGGTTTATTGAGGGCCCTGAAATACAATGGGTTGTAGATATTCAGTTCATAGTAAAACTAGTTACATCTTAATTAAATGAAGGTTTCACAATAAAGCATACATTTACATGTAATAATATGTACACTTTATTTACATTGTGGCCTTCCATTCACTCACATACACCATGCACAAAGTCTACAAACTCTTTCACATTCATACAGACACTCATCCACATACACAGATGTATATGAATATTTATTTAAGAACTAATTATAAAAGACAAATGTAATTACATCAATATTACAAGTTGTATATTTGGCATCATCTATATTATCTCTCAAATGTTGTTAATATTTGTTATTGTAAAAGACAAAATAAGAAATGTGAAACAATACATATACAAATGGCCATTTCAACAAAAATACAAAAATAAACAAAGTGCTTTATTCTAGAAATCAAAAAAGGAAGTGTTTATGCATATAACACTCTTAGAATAAACTCTCTCCTTTTACTGTCCATGTATTGCTGGAAAAAAACAACACTGAATAAGAAATAGTGAATGGTTAAACCTTAGTAATTACCTAAAACATCATTGAAGAAACCTCTCTTCTTTCTGCGTCTACTGTCTAGCTGACTGTAAAGACTGTCTGGATCATCTATATACACAAAAACACCACAAAAACACCACTGAGTGAAAAACAAAATTGAACATTGTATTCATAATCCTTTTCTTCTCCACATGCGATTTCACTCAACTATTCCTAAATTTGTATTCAAACTCAATTTAGAATAACTATGTAAAGCAATGGTTTATTATCAATTGTAACTTAAGACTACTTGTTCAAAACTGTATAACAAGCAATACATGTACTAATGAGCAGATACACACTGATTAAACACTGTGAAAGGTTTTACCTAAAAACAAAATACAATTTCAAAGATTTCAGTATTTATGATAGAGACTTTCCAAGAAAAGAAGCATGGCCATGTACTGACATAAACTTAAATTTCGTAGAATTATTGTAGGAAGATAATCATCATGACATGTTGTTTTGCCCCTGTGACATGTGCTCACACTTTATTTAAAGTTGCATGGGTAGTGGTATATAACACTACATGCCAAGTTGCACCATTTCAAACAGAGAACGATTCTACATTCTACATTCTATATTCTGTACTTTTAATTTCCTCAATCTCTTGTCCAGGTCGTTCAGATTCATCAATGTCTTCCGGGGCATCAGTACCATCAGTAGGAACATCTTGTGTTGTGTCTTCTTCTTCCTTTCCATCGGCTCCTACTATACTGCCACTCTTTATAACTTCATTCTGTACATGAACAAGTTTAACCAGCATTATTAGCGACCAACAATGTGTCCACCATATAAGTAAAGTTGAGTCTCAATGTAGTGTACAAAGAAATAAAATGAGTCTACTTGGCTTGAAAAACAATACCAAATAAAATGCAAGTCATCTGTAATTAATTAAAAAAATGCTTATTATGTTAATAACTTCATTTTAAAAGTAAAATTTAATTATTATTAAGTAAACAAAAAAAGACTTTGGAAATGTTTGCATTTGATCATAAGTTGTTTCCCTTTGTAAACAAATTGTCAGCAATCTTAATTTGATAGTCACATCCCTTATTGCAGCTTATCTGTTTATATGTATTAAAACCAGGTTTCTTCTAATCTTTTTTATAGATCTACACTGTGTTTCACATACCTTGAACACCAGTTTATAGTCATCACAGACCTGCGTCCATTTAGGTGTGACAATTGGTCGTTTGTCTAGAATTTCACTGGGATCCACAACCCCTCCATCTCTGGTAAGTACCATGTGGAGATGATTTTGTGAGGGACAAGCAGATGCTATAGCTTCTCCAATAGGATCACCGGCTGCCACCTTAACAACAAGATATATACAACACATTTAACATATATTCTATACAACATTGGTTTAGATTGGACATTGCGACAAGATTTGTGACAATTACAAACTGCTGGGTCATGGGTCGTAATAACAACAACAACAAATACGAAGTCAGTCTAGGTAAACATCGAGCATTGAGCCGCAGACTCACTTGTAATTTTAGGCTCTACCTTAAAAAAGGGTGGACAAGCATCTACCATTGTCTACACACAGGAGTACCCTATAACACTGCCTATGGTTGGAACAGGCCAAATGTGAAGGCTCAATGCTCGCTGTTTACCTATACAGTACACCTTTGCCATTAAATATATTTATACTATTAAAAACTTTTTGATCGTCAAAGATATCAAATTTACATAACAGTAACCGTAAACAATTAACTAGCTTAAAAGTACAACACTTCTAATATCCGGAGCAATATGGTGACCCCTGCATTCCCACAAAAAATATCTACAGACCCCAGCCCAAGGATAGCAGATAATTGTCATTTTTTTACATCAAACCATTTTTTTTGTAAATAAAGAGAACATATTATTACAAACAAATACAACATGTAAGATTAATTTATAAATAATGACACTCAAAGTGAGAATAAGTCATTATATATGATTTAGCAGTCAAAAGCATATTTAGTTACCAGTTTTTCCACATAGTAATCATCATCTGGGTGCATGATGTCATCAATCAGGTCAATGTTTGTGATGATCATTTCTGTTCCTGGTGGGAGAGAGCCCATTTCTTTCATGATCACTTCATTGGATTCCTTAGATCTGACGGCTGTTCCAGAGAATGGTGCTACCACCTGACACATGAAAAATAAAGGTTCATTAAATGTGACCAATACCCTTGGAACCCCTTCTTTCAGATTTTAAGCAATAGTAAATCTTGAAAAGCTATTATTTATGTGTGCAATATATTTTAATCATATCCATCTTAATAAGCATAACATAAATAACACTATTTATGTTATGAAAATATTCCTGATTTGTATTTATTTTTTGTTTCTTTCTGCGCCATTTTAGCGCAAATAACAAACAGATTTTCTAACTGAATCAGAAGTAGAAATTACGATATTGCAACAGAGAATTACACCTATACAACTACTGCATAGCTTATCAAACAGCTCAGTAAATTCAAAGAAGTTGTTTAAATTACAAACGAGAATCATTGAAGATAATGTATGTTCTGAAGGAGAGATTTTATTCTTAGTATGTGCTTTTTTCATGTCAGAGTTATTAATAGCTTACATATTATTGTTTTGCTTCGATACAATTGAATGATAAACACACAAGGAAAAAGAACTTAAAGTCTTAAAAATAAAGTCTTGATTTAAAAATGGCTCACTGTTTCTCCTTCTTCAATGACAAGATCAATGCCATCTTTCATGTATTCTGGACTTCCATCTGTAAAACGTGAGGGATAAAAGCCATCCCCACCACACTCCTCGTTGCCAACTCTCTTTGTTTTAGGAAAGCTGCTGTGACACTTCCCCCCAAATATCTTATTGATAAGTGTTCTTGCTGTTTCATATCTGAAATTATTCAATATCGCTAAATTAATCAATGTTTCTCAGAATACTGAAGAATAAAGTTGTCATTGATATTGTCATTATGCACTAATGTGATTATATCTTTATTAAATATTCTTACATCAATGAGAAATTATAATGAAAATGATATCTAATATTTTATAGAGTACTTTGATCATTAGCTCAGTTAACTGGTCATGTTTATTTTGGCTATTTGTGTCTGTCATATACCCACATAGTCATTACTTACCCATTCTTGAGTTGAATGTAAGCATGTTTAATTGTTTCGTAAGTGTCAAATATTGTCATCAAGTTCTTCAGGAATCCTCCTCCTAAGTTACGTAAACTCTCTAACGGCTCCAGTAATTCTGCTATGTCGTGTTCTAGTTCATCTCTTATGATAGCTTTGATGTCACGCTAGAAAAAATAATCAGAAAAACTTTTTGATATTAGTTAGAACCATTTGTCAGCAAACATTGTATATCTTAGTCATGTACATATAGATCTATATATATATAGTGCATTGTACAAACAAAAACACAGTGAAATAGACTTACATTTAATAATGTGCTTGTCATCTGTAGACAATACTTAGGACAGCATGTCTGAATGTTGGAGTATGATACAGGACATACTTAGGAAGTGACTTATAACTGAATCAAAACATGAAGTAAAGAAATTAAAGGCATTAACACAAAACCCAACAACAGTGCATCCAATTAGATCTACCTGATAGTTATACTGAAACAAATACATCTATATATAATAAATTGTGAATTGTTGATTTGGTTAACAATGTTCAAGATAGAAACAATGGGTATATCTACTTCACCAATAGGTTGTTATCAGAAAAAGGGTGATGTTCGATAAACCCTCGCGTTATTGGCAACTCTTTCTGCAGGAAGTGTTTGTTTAATAGATACAGTATATATAGTTATTATTTTATACTACTGATTTTTGATGGTGCATCCATTTTATACCGACTTGGTATACATTTCTATATCAAATTAATAGTTTCAATATTGCAAAAGGAAAGTGACATGATTCGTTTAGACTCAACCAATGCCAGGCAAAAAAATAAACACGTGTTTTACAGCGTCTCATTATTTGGAGTGGATCATGATCTAGCAGTCAGTGTGTCATGCAAATTAGCTGTTTATTCGAGATGGTTCACATGTTTTGGGATGCTGAAGTTAAATCTACCCGCATTTTGAATGGCAACTTTACCCTTACTTGTGATAACAGCGATCAGCTTGTGTGGTGTTTCACCGTTTAAGCAGATGGACACAAAACGACAGACGAAATGTGACCGTTTACTACTACCACTACTATGACACTTATTTACCAAACACATAGTTACTCCCCTTACATTGCTTGTAATGCAGTTATTCCGATTGTCAGGAGAAATCACTGCATAGGAGATTGCTTATTTATAGTAGCAAGAAACGAGTTACTTCCCTTGATCTGCTTATCCAAAGTTCGAGTGTAGTGCTAGTTTGTTTATCGTTATTGTCTCTTAGATACTTAAACAAAAAAACATATTAAACAGGTGAAAAAGGCGGAAAAAACTAACACAACATCAACGTATTAAAATAAAGGCTTCGATACTGTGTTGTAAATCACGCAAAGTATTTACTAACCATGGTTTGTTTCCCTTGAGTTATCTTGGCAGCAGTCTCATCTTCGATTGTGTCTCTTAGCCAGTCCATGCCTTGTTCTTTGACAGCCTGTGTGGCATTTTGAAATAAGCCATAAATCTCCTCGACCTCCTCTGTCAGATCAGTCCAGTAGTTTGCCAGTCCTATATAATATCAACAAATTAAACAACTCGTGATATACCGGTTGCTTTATTGTTACCATGGTGTTTTAAGATTTACATTGACTAATAGGCACATAGTCTGGGTTTCCCTCCATTGGAAAACACGTACGGTAAGCTTACATAGTTACAGGTTTAAGCAAATGTAAGCAGATCAGAGCCTCTTTAAATTGGTTTTCGGATTGTTTTACTTTCCAAGTCAACATATAGGTTAAACATACAATTTGAGTGTCAGTAAAACATACCATCGGCGATAAAAGTGTGGTTCATTAACGCGTTCTTCGAGTCATTCAGCTGCTTGATGTTCGTCCAGATGCTGAAAAGTCGATTACATAACACTGAAATGCGTACAACTGTTCATCATAAATGTATATAACTGAAGATGAATGTTGACTTCTTTTTGTTTTCCCCGATGTATGCAATATGTGAGGACGGAAACAGAACTCCGTCATACAATCCTGGCACGACGGATGGTCCGAATTAACGTATGAGGTGTATGAGGAAATGGGTTTAGGGTACGTGTATGTGTGCGCATTGTTGAAACAAAGGATGATTTCAAAATTGTACATAATAATGAGACCAATTGTACACACACTACATCCTAAATGGATACCAACTACGACACATAATATATATGACCTGTTGGGAATTTCAATATACAATAATGATAATAGTTAACTTTGATATCAATGGATACAATTGAAAACTATGTAAAGATGAGAAATTTACTTACACAATGACACCTTTTCCGATGTTGAATAGGGACGTTTTGGGATCTTTGAACAAATTCATGAACCCTTTTACGATACCTTGGATGGATTCAAAGATTTGTTCTGCTGCTTGGGGAATGATGACTTTGATAATTTCAACAACAGACTGAAATAGACAAAACTTGCTAGTCGTGATTGACATTCGCCAATGTGGTGTGTTTGTTTTGACTTTATCTAAACCGGAAACATTTTTGACACACATGCAAACCTGCAATATGATACACAGTGGAAATTCATACTTATATATATATAAGTTCCATTGTGAAGTCACGCTTGAGTCGGTTCCTGGAAATAACCGGTTCTGAGCAATGAGAATAAAACTGCTTGCTCAAGGAAACAACGGGAGCCTTTGACGTGGGTTCAAACTCACGTTTTGCAATCATTATGAGTCATACTAGTTAAACATTGCGCTACGCACTGTCTCCCTAGAAGGAAGAAGACTCGATCGTTTCGTATGCACTATTGATATGTGCATTGCTTGTGTGGTGCCGGGTATGTAAATGAAAGCATATGAGAAGTAATAACAACTCGGTAATACAATCTGTATAGCGATATGTCTTATGTAATACCTAACCCAGAGATTTGAGTTAAAACAAAACAAATATAACACGTCTTGTTGAGAGGCTTACGTTGTAAAATCCCATCACGTCACCGCGGACTTTCTCATAAAGGGCGACAACTTCGTCAATGAATAATTTAATGGGTTGGATAAACGGTGGTAGTTTAGAGATTTTGATGACAGATATCTTTCTCATAACGCTCTGGATCCTGGCTGCCAGCATGGTCACCTGGTTAAGAGAAGGAATTTGAAGATGAAACATGAGTAGATAATGCTATAGGTGGCGGTATGGATACTTGTCAGTCTTAGGTTATGTCTTACCACGTGATACAAGAACTTTAAGTGATACCCTGCACATAACTAGCTGTCGAATGAGCAATTGTTTATGATACAAAATAAAAAATGTATATTCTTTATAAAGCTATAGTATGTTACACAGGATGAACTACACATTTGTATTAACTTTCAGGATATAACGTAAACTGTACGAGAATAAAGTCTACCTTGTCAGGAATCTCTTCAAAGGCTGTTATAAAGTCATCCACCATTTCTTTCAAAGAATAATCGGTGTTTAGAATTGCTTTAAATGCATCAACCCCTCTCCCTATAGCACCCACGACATCTTTGACTACAGTAGTGAACGTTGTAACTAGCTTTAACGCTTCTTTCACATTTCCTTCCTGCAAATATAAGATTTCTCTTGTAATGCATGTTTTATCGGCAAAGATACCTCTAAGTGAATCCAAACTGTATATATGGGTACAACGTTCCTACAGAACACGTATATTTAAATAGGCAGATACGTACATTCTCAGACAGCAATGAGAAGAAAACAACAAAATAATCTTTATTTTTTAATAAATCTTTCGTTCTGGATTGTAGAAAATCTCTTACCTTTAAGATGTTGATTTCATATTTGGCTCCACCTTTGAAGCAGATTCTGGCGACGAAAAAATCGTAGTTTAGACCAATCATTCCCAGATGGACCTTGGCGTAGGCTTCATCGTGTACCTTAATGTCTATCCCACCCTTGAGCAGTGCTAAACAGAGATAAAGTGACATGATGCAAAATGTGACCGAAACAAATCCATGATTAAATTTACATAGACGTGGTATTAAGACGGACAAAACACAGCATCTTAGTTGTCAATAAATTTATACCATAATGCAGCTTCCACAATGGTAACCAACCCTATGCAAGGCAAGATTTTCCAGCATTCTTCTATTTTACAATCGAATACACCATACAATGAATCAATTCAAATATTAGATCATCATATGACGATTCTATAACCATGTCATATGTAGCTAAATAAAAGGCGTTATAGATTGAGTATGTTTATCCAGGAACTGTTTTATGAAGTTTTTTATCCTAGAAAATCATTAATTGACGTACATATTTGGAGGTTCAGTAGGTTTTGCATTATCAAACCAAACGATGCGCCGACAGATGCAGATCCTATCATTTTTCTCCAATCCACACCCGGTGCTTCTAGATGGAACTCCAAGTTAAAGTCTAGTATGCCACGTTTAGAGAGGTCATGGTCGACCGATACCAGCTCAAGGTCTCTGTAAAGAACCAACAGAAGAACATAGCTGAACAGTGGCTAAAATAAACTCAAGTTTACGACAAACACAATCAGTTTTGAAATTGAAATCAGGTCTAGATAGAATACCGACATTAGGAGCTTGAAGTAAGAACGGATTTCTTTTGTCAATTTAGATCCATTTAAAATATCAACTCTCTAGTTATTAGGAAACGTTTTAGTTTTTCTTTCACTCAGCCAATAAACTGTATTAGCATTAGCTGCTTTTTATCAAAGGTTATGAACACACGTAAATAGTCGAAAGAGAATGTTTAACTCTCTTGTAGGAAGTTACTAAAACATTACGTTTCACTTGACAGAGGGTGGGCCTGGAACTGCAGCATGGCGTCATATCTGACAGTGTCCTCTTCGTCCAACAGAGCTACTTTATGAAGTGCATGCAGAGCCTAAAAGAAAAAGAACATACCGACTTATACACATAGTTTTGATATACGACAAACCAATACACGAACACACACACACACACACACACACACACACACACACGCACGCACGCACGCACGCACACACACACTCACGCACGCACGCACACACACACACACACACACATGTAAGATAGTTTGAAAGGGAAACGAAGTCACAGAAACAATTACACAAAAACATATAGGACCGTACTGATTTATTGGTTGTATTACAAAACTAAGCGTATTTGACTGCAGTTTACACATTTGTTTTTACCTTTTTATCCTGGTATTTTCGAAGTGCGGTTACCCCGGCTCGTTTGATCCACTGTGAGTTGGTTGTGTTGATATATGAGACGATATATTCGAACGACATCTCCAACCCAGCATTACCTAGTGTGTCCAGCATTACGACTTTGTCCAGGTCAAAAGCTATGTTCTCTTTCTCTGTCATGGCAGCTCGCCGGGTCCTGTACAAATAGGGATCTGAAAAATTCAATAATAAAGATTCAGGAACATAAATATGACCGTTGCGCTAGATAAAGACACATTCGAATATCCAAAACAGCGTTAAAAGATCAACTGATTTGGTCAAAATAAATCGGACACGTGATATAGAATATCATAGAACGGTTTGTTTACGGAATTGATTGTGGAACTTCTTTAAACACCGCCGGAAAGTTATGGAAAAATAGAAGTAGTGGCAACATATTCGACTGAATTACTTGATGAATCGTAGAACGAAGAAATTCAAGTTACACTACATGGTAATTCAGAGGATATCTAAGTTCATATATAGACATAGTTGTGTGTATTGTTAACTCGTACCATGAAGTCCAAGTGCTTGGTGAAGCTGATGAATGTTTTGGTAAGCCATTTCCGTTTGTCCATTCCTGTGCTGGCTACCGATAAGGCCACCAAATGTGAGACAGAACGAGTGACGAGTGTCCATTGTGTATGTCATATCGTATTCTGAGGTGCCGAGACAGGCTTTTCCAATAAACCGTACCAACTCCTATAATACAAAGATGTCAATATGAAAAACGACACTCCTGATATACAAAGGTGTAAAAAATAACAAAGACGTTTCGGATATACAAAGATGTAAACATGAAAAACGCCACCCCTGATCTTAAATATGAAAAACGACACTTTCGTATACACAGACAACACTAGGAAATATGCCGCTCCTAAAATACAAGGATGTAGATATGAAGAAAGACGCTCCAGATATACACAGATGTACACATGAAGACGCTCAAGATATACACAGATGTACACATGAAGACGCTCCAGATAAACACAGATGTACACATGAAGACGCTCCAGATATACACAGATGTACACATGAAGACGCTCCAGATATACACAGATGTACACATGAAGACGCTCAAGATATACACAGATGTACACATGAAGACGCTCCAGATATACACAGATGTACACATGAAGACGCTCCAGATATACACAGATGTACACATGAAGACGCTCCAGATATACACAGATG
>ENA-OREC01000321-OREC01000321.1-marine-metagenome-genome-assembly--contig:-NODE-321-length-17161-cov-12.147565_pt1 | contig 17161 bp, 8 predicted proteins | sample MGYA00248626_ERZ508543 | MGnify/ENA primary metagenome ERZ508543 (study PRJEB26211, sample SAMN05518279) | marine metagenome | isolation source: Puget Sound, Washington, USA | host: Bankia setacea...
AAAAACCCCCCCCCCCCCCCCCCCACACACACACACATCCACATTTTTGACTTTTCAAGTTCCAGTATGATACTCCGGCTAAACAATGACCTTTTGCGTACACATCACAGCAGATACATTACACAATACATGCCTTCTAGTATAAGTGAAAAGTCAAACATGCCTTCTAGTATAAGTGAAAAGTCATAATTCCTCTCGCAACGAGTATGAATGTATGAATGTACCGTGCGGAGATTTTCCGAGAAGTTTTCGTTGTAGTATGGAACGAAATCGAGCGTGTCTCAAATTAGTTCGATATATATATAATATGCTAGTCGCAGAGAATAAATGTTAATACAAGATTCATATTCCTATAACATTAATTTGTTTTACCAATATGTTCATTGAAGGTAGATAAACGTCGTTTAAATATTTAACCTACCAAGCTTTATACATACTGTTTTAAAATGGTCTGAGTCACCCGTGCATATGCTAATTATTCCAATTGACTCGTTTACATAGTATACATTGTTTATACCCATCGTAATGTCAGCCGTAGGGAACGTTTGCAAAAGATAGTAAACATAAATATATATATAACAAAATTATGAAACACAAAGAAATGACTAATTCCTGTGTTAGTTTTATAATAATGCTACGAGTAAACATGTAAACGTAGTGATTTATGGAGAGAGCATGCACAGTTCCTCCCCAAAATATGGCCACTCTTGTGCAACATTTCGCATAAAACGAAACTATACCAGTAACTTCTAGTGCCTTTAAAACAGGTTGTTTACCCTAACTTTAAGGTAGTCTATTCAAAAAGGCAACCGCGCCTAAATCGACATGTTTGTTAACGTTCACGAACCACACGAAGTATTCTAGGGTGTTTTAAATTCTGTTGTATTTGGCGTTCATTTCAGCAACTTTTACGAACATTGTTGACAATTGACGAAGTTACCGAACGCTATGAGTACAACACCTTAAGTTTAAAGTCTTTGTATTTGTCATTTGTGCATTATTTATTCTATCGATCAAGCGTTTTGAAACTGAGTGTTAACTGTAAATCATTGCTTGATTTAGCACAAGTTAGTTTAGTAGATAATATACCTAGGCTTTAAAAAACGAAAGGAGAACTAGTTATGGTAGTAGGTCTCAAATAGAGCATAACCACGAAAATAACGCCTCGTCGGATTTTATACGAAAAAAAGAAGAGTGGAGTTTATGCTTGTATATGAAAAGGTTGTGTGAATGGGGAGATATCGAGTCTATATAGTATACTAATAGGGATATACAAGTGTGGGCTGAAGGAAAGGTAACACGGTGGGTGGAGAGAGAAAGAGTATTTGTGTACATGAACGTGAAATTATACATGTCACACACTGATATTCACATGTGGATCTTAATTCGTTAATAACTCTAATGTGATATGTTTGTGTAATGTGATAGTGTTTTATTACAAATTCCTTCCTAAACAGATTACATGAACTACCTTGTTTTAAAGATCGAGATTAACGCGGCGTTTACAAATTTTATTCTAAATATGACAGTGCTTTAACGTGAATCTTTACAATTCTCTGAACCGGTGTCTCTGATTCGAACTATTGCAACGTTATCAAAAGAAAAAGAAATATGAGTGAAAATGGAACGGATTTTTACACTCTACGGAAGCGGATGCTGGAGACGAAATCCCTTTTTGTGGACCCTGAATTTCCACCAGATGGTAAAAGTCTCACATTCTCTGGCAGACTACCCAGTAACCTGCGAAGAGTAGAATGGAAGCGAGCCATAGTAAGTTGAACTTGTACCCGACATGTTGTTTACTGTATATCTATATCTATCCACCAATCATGTATGCATACACATTTATTTTAGTTCCTGAACAGTGTTAGTCATCATACATCTATTCACAGGCGAGTTACTGAACATAATTTAACCATCTAATGTGTGTTGTTCGATGTCAATGTCCATGAAATTACACCCGACCTCTCTCAAAGTGACCACCTAGACACGTTAGACGACTGCATGGAATACATCCGAGACCAGTTATAGACAAATTCCTGCTTAACAAGATTCCACTGTACACTAGATACACTTGATCATTCCATACTCAACCTTGCACATGTTACAGCTCTCAAACAAGTTAATGTACAAGTTGGTTATGTTTGAGAACCATACCTGCATAGTTCTATATAGTTATAACCCGTGTACTGAACTAACTGTAAGGGGTCAATGAATGGTCGTGTCTTGTACTGCTAATTGGTTAACTAGTTATGATGTATACATGTATCATATTTATCTTCTAGCAACTGAACACACGAGTTTGTAGGAAGTTCATACTTGTATACATGTGTATAGTGCATAGACGGAATCCGGAAACGATAGTGTAAGCTAGCATTCCTGTGGGATCTCTCTATGTTGACATGTTAGTAGCAAATTCATACCTGTATAATGTATATAGTGCACAGACGGTAACATGAATATCTAATACAAGCCTTATTCCACTGAGAACTCTCTAAACTGAACCTAATTTGGGAAGAAAACACATTGGTCAGTCGATAGAGGGTTTCTTTCGAAAGAGGTAACTTTAAAATGAGGGGTGTATTTTTGTTGACTAAGCAGTGAACCCCCTACTAATACGACCACCTTTGCTTCCACGATGAGCGGTAGTATTTGTGAGATAATGTTTACTATGAAACAAAGTAAATATAGCGGTCTTTGTTGTTGGATACAAAAAGTCTTATTGCAACCAATACGACGATCTTCGCATCCACGACGAATTGTCGTACTTGTGTGATGATCTTATTAATGATTCAACATATACATGTTATGGTCTTTATTGTTGGTAACACTTATTGTAATGCTCCACTATATGTGTTGGTTTAGAGTTCTTATTTTATTTATTAAAAAAAACATGAGTCAGAGGGGCTTCAACCATATGAGAGCATTCACAAGCCGAGCTTTATCGCATAATCATTAAACCCGGCTTAAATATTTCCCAAAATAGATCGTGTAACATGTTTCAGACAAACACATCAGAAATATTAAAATCATTATCGATATACACACGTTTAACTTTCGATCTACGTAAACACCAGTTATAGTTATAAGAACGAAATAGCAAAACATTTGAAATTTGGTCAGCAGTTGCTAGAGGATTAACACTGTATATAAGTCCATGCACATATATATGGAATATTCAGATCAAACAGTTATAGTTATCATAGTATGTCGCTTGTCATTCGCTCGATTCTCGTTTGTACCTACTTTCACTTTCATCCTTCGTCCACATATTGTACAAGGCGATGACAAGTTTTCCTTTCATTTATTAACTACTGTAAGTACTCACAAACTGAACTATAACCACACCGACGGAAATACTAGTTGTTTGATGCTACTTGTTCACAGTTAAATGTATAGAATGTTGTATAGTTTGCCTTTTGGTGCACCGAGGTTTACTTCCATATATAAACTAGACTTGTTGTGGATGCTACCTTTGATATACATAGGATGAGAATTGTGCATAACGCATGAAATGTCAGACTCGTTACGTAAGGCTTGATATTAATGTCTGAACGAATAATGTTTCCTAGAGCAGTATGACAGGGGTGGGGTAACCTTTGTTATACTATGACTACGAAGATATGTGTTACGCTCATACGTGGTGTATGTACTGATATTACACACATTTTAACTCGCAACATTGGTTCTGGAATTTCCGTTGTGTTTCATGCATGTTCTTTGTAAATACACAATGTGCATGACGCGAAACAAGTATTCATCTACATGTGATAATGATCGCACCCCGTTCTTCTACTGTTGCAATGTACCTAGCAATATACACCACCCCCAATTCAGTCCCTCCCCCTCACACACACACAACGTATCCCCTTGAAATACACAATTGTTCATACTAGAAATCTTAAAAGATGGTATTGCAGAACAGAACAGATCTTTTGTATACGTTACTGTTGTTTAGTGAGTTCCAGTAAACGATTATCTGCATACGAAAGTAGAGATGAAAGGTATGAAATAATAATCCAACACTGTTGGTAGATCTATAACATAATAATATTATATAGAAAATACATGTATTGAAGAAAAAAAACTACACTAATAATAGCATGTATGTTCGAATACTTGGATACCGTTGTCTCTCCCAACATACCATTAAAACAATTCATATTTACTTTCCGTAGTACTTCATGTTAAAACCCTGTCAACATGTCGTCTGCACTTTATTAGTATAATTTACTTAAAACGTACGATGTCGTAGTTTGTCATTTAGAAAGTTGAGCTGACCCTGCACTTTGTTGACGTGGGTTGTTTTTGTTAGTTCATCAACGTTTACCTTCCCTAACTGTGAACACAAAATAAACCATATAATATACAACTGAGGCTTGTTGTGGGTATCGTTTGTGTGTGTGTGTTTGTTTGTGTGTGTGTTTGTCTGTGTTACATTACAAGTTAAACACATGGCTGAAAGCGTGAAAAAGCGCACATCTAAATGTTTTGAACGAAATCGCATATCCAAGATCGAAATGGTGTCTTGTTAAAAACATTACAGTCAGTTCAAGTCTTTACGACTGGACTGACGATAGAGCAACTAATGTCACGGCGCATCGCTTTAATACAGAGTTTAGTAACCTTTCAAGTTGACACAATTATAGGCAAATATATTTTTTGGCAAGACCATGTTTTGTACTTTATTAAACATTCAATCTAGAGAAAAAGGTCCCGAAGACAAAATAAAAATGTTTAAGCCAAAATGCCTCAAATCAAACGATCGCACAAAGGACCAAACGTAGCCCAAATCAAACGCAACAAAGTACAGCGGGTCAAAACTAGCCAAAAGCATCGTAAGCAGACTGTCAGCAATGACGCCTAATTTATATATTATCTCAAAACACATAGGTGTATGGATTTCAAACAGTTCAAAGGTTATTTTGGTTACATCATAGTTAGTGTTTATAACTTTCCAACCCTTACCCACCCCACGAACAGCTGAAGACAGATTACATGTCTACACCATTTATGAAACAAAACCAAAACTACACTAACGAACGGTAGTTGACCTAAAGGTTGAAGAAGTAAACTAACAGGGGTACGAAATGCGATACAAAGTCCCTCAACCACTTTTTTGAAAATCTTTGGAATTGAAAAGCCCGGTATTTAACAACTTGTTACGATGAGCGCGAACTTGTTTCGATATGTTATTGCGAATCAAGAACTGTTTTCAAAATTGCGTTTAGGTTTATCGTGTGGTTGTTTCTTCAGTTAGCTTGAAAAGGAATTTCAGGACACTAAACATGTCACAGGAAAGAAAATTATCGCAACTGATTTATTCGCTTACGAAATCATTCGGGCAGCTATCGTCACTTTAGCTTTCTTTCTGACCAGACATCCGAACACCTGCTGTTGTTACATTACCATCGTCGTTGTCATGGTAACCTTCATTGGTGACGTCATCACTTAGTTCTAACGCTGTCTTCATAACCACCTCAGCAGCACTATGTTCACTATGAAGTTATGATCTACGTACATTTAGATCCAGCATTAATTCAGAAAAAAACCATAAACAACAACATGAAACACAAAACCCTTTTCACCATCTGTTATATTTCAGGACTTGTCAAGAAATCCACGGTTTGTGTCTTCTACTGCCACCAGATCTGACCTTGACCAGGGGATGTTAGGTGAGTGACCACCCCTTGATTATAAACTCGACTAGTTACATTCTTTATTAAGGTAACTCCTTAGAGTAGCAGTAAGAGATAAACAATGCAATGCAAACATATTTGTTTTCAATGAAACAAAACAATGTACGATTGAGTTATACACTATTTATTAAAACAACCCACACAAAGTAAGAAACATGCAATACCAGGCGCGTAGCTACCTTGACTCATGACACTGATGCGTACACGTCATGCAGGCCATTGCTATGCCCATGACTACAAAAGAAAAGAAAACACTTGTTTACCTCAAGGCGCTTAAAACAAACACAAAGTATTCTAATAAACAAGTAATACCAAATAAATAAACTCACACACACAGACGCTAACTCCCACTCACTTGTACAATCACACACATGCGTTGTCACATGTACACTTTTTACACGAAGAGCAGAGACATGTACACGTTTACTAATTCATGTATACAGCATAACGTACAGTGCTACATCATTATTATCAAAACGTTTAAACATGGGATGAATCTAAAGCACAGTTCGTGTATATGATCGAGTACATGTATTTAATTGAGAGAAAAAATCACAAGTTTATTCTACATTGTCAAATGGACGAAAAATTAAACAGGTTTGAAAGCTACACTTCTGGTTCAAAAATGTACTTTCTCTGATATGTAATGTTGAATTATTCCATAGTTTACACTAGTACAATGTGTATAGCAAAATTCTCGTTTAAAATACACTGTTCTTGAATCAACTGAAGAAGATATGCTGTAGTTAGTCATTGTGGCGTGTAACGTTCATGTGCTCACAAACTATATAACAAAAAAGGTAAACGACAGTTAGCAGCAATACACACCGCCTTAATACATGTCCAAACGAATGTTAGTCGTTAAACCGAAGTTGAACAATATGAAAAACAACAGTGAAAAGTAACTTGAATTTCTTTCTGATTATCAAACATTTATACGAAAAAAACTTTCGAAGCTTACAAGCGTTTGTCACTTGTCATGGATGGATGAATAGGAAGGACTATGTGAACTTGATGGTAACTAGATATCTCAACTTATTGTATCAGCAGTATAGTAGCTTAGGTTACAACACTATCCCAATAAAGAATCTGCCCACACATACAAATAAGTTTAACGACAGCTATAAAAGGTATCATCCAATAAATGAACGTTACAACTACGGTATAAAGAATATGCAAAATGAACTACTTACTTTATTAAATGCCGGATTCCAGGCTCCTGTAAACGTTTGGATCTTTTCATCGTTGCCAAAATGTACATTTAGGATTATGCATAAACTATCACAGGTACAAATCAGGTATTAAATAGGTTTAGTTGCTGAGTTATATTGTATGCAATTCTCATCAAAACAGTTGTTAAACACGGTTAAGCATGCAACAAGTAAAATAATCAAGGCAACGTTTATAAAATTTGAAATAGCACTATGTTTTTGAAACAGTAAACCTGATCAAGTACTCGATCCATATCAACTGTGTTGTGTTATACTTATGTTTGACGAATTAAACGATTGTCTTAAAAAGATAGTTCTGAATAGATACAGTACGACCTGTTCGTAAGACCACCTACGAATATTAGGAGAGACCAACCGACTTAATTTGCCCCCTAACTATCTGCACTCGATGAACTATCAATATATCTTATCATTTTTACCAAGCACCTATTTTCTGTCCAATATTGCTATTTATTTTATTTCATCAAGACTTGCTATAAGTACTATAATTCGCTATTAATACCAGTAAGTGTCAATCCAGGTCCAGAGAGAGTATGTCCTATTCACGTTTGTTATGAGTGAAGCTCGCTAAGCATTAATTTCTATGACAGGTAACTGTTGGTTTGTTGCCGCTGCTTCACTGCTAGTTAACGGACCCCGACAACACTTTGAACGAGTCGTACCTCTTGACCAGAGCTTCAATGACAAAGAATACGCAGGTAGGTATTTTTTTCTAAACTGTCTTCTAAGTAACCTGAAATGTATATAGCACATTTCGAGTGTGAGGAAACAAGATATATGTGAACTTGGTAACGCGATCGACACACTTTGAGTAAAACAATAGCTAGACAAACGCTAGTTTCAATTTTGTACTATATGTTATACATCGCAAAATTATTGCTTTTGATTTTGATTTTTTAAGAAATTATAAATACAGCAAAGTTTATATGGAGTAACTTGCAAGCTAATGCCACAGTACAACCGGTTTATGTATCGTTGGTATGGCTCTATTGGATGTGTCTTTTTTAACTAAATTGTTATCTTCCTCGTGAAGGTATGTTTCACTTTAATTTCTGGTGGTACGGGAAATGGACGGAGGTGATTATAGACGACTATCTGCCCACAGACGGTCACAGACTCGTGTATATGTCTAACAATGAGGAGCGGGACGAGTACTGGGGTGCTCTACTGGAGAAAGCTTACGCCAAGTATGTACACATATAACTCTTGTTTATATATATACATGTATATGACCATCTCAACATGTAGCCCCACCTGAACAAAGATACCAACTTTAAAAAGTGAAGTGTGAAAAAGATACGAGCTTTTAGTCTATTTTCAATGGTTCCACTCCCTTGTCAAGGGCATATTACTTTCACAGAAGTAAACCAACCAAACACAACCAAACTGAAAGCATGTACATCAATTAACATATTTACAACAAGTTTCTTTTTTTTTACATAAATGTAATAAAATAAACAGAACACATCGAGAAAAGCATGTTACGTATTTAGAATATACAACTTAAATGCATATTTATACATGTACAAATGAGCGTACAAAGAACGCAAGAAAACATATACCAATAACAGACACAATAGAAAAAGAATACAACAACACGTGACAAAAACATGACAATACTAATTGGAATGTTGAGATTTGGAAAAACAACAACACTGAATGTCGTCGTTTCTAAATTTGAGTGCAAATCATAACTTAATTATAGCGCTACTCAATGCCCCCTTTGACCGCTTTCTTTCACACACAAGGACAGACTATATATAATACAGTGCCTGTTGTATAATGTTCTTTTATCGAATACTATGTAATGACGGTATCGTAAAACGTTAGCAATGGATTGGTTCTAAAACGTGTGTTTGATTATTTGATTACACATTGTTTACTAAAGACTATTCTGTTTACACCTATTTGGGTAATTATATTCTGTTTATTACTATTTGGTTAAACTACGTACATATTGTATTTGGTTTCAGACGATTAAGTAACATATGTTTTTCTCGGCAAAGCATATCTGTATCTATTTGTAAAAATTAAACAAATATATATTATTTTAAACGTAAGCTGTTAATTACAGATAATACATTGCAGGTTACGTGGTTGTTATGAGGCCCTGGACGGGGGTAAGGTGTCGGACGCTATGGTAGACATGACAGGAGGTCTCTCAGAAAACATACCACTCACAGATAAAAGGGACGTCCCTCATAACCTGTACGACACCATGTGGAAATCCTCGCAGATGAACTCACTCGTTGGAGGCAGTATACACGTAAGGAAGGCCACAGTTATTCTAAAAAAAATAGTTTAAAATAGTTTAAAATGAAAAAAAGAAGAAAGTAAAAATGATAAACAAGACCATTTAAACAACATAGTATGTAGTTAGTTTGCCGAGTAGATTTCCTGACAGAGTTAGTGTATTCTACTAAACTCACAGATGGCTGTTTCGTCGCGTTACCTGTAAGAGCAAATATACATATAAGGAAGTAAGTTTTTCGTCCGCAAGTTACGTTTTCACATGCAACGTAATGTGGCATTTTCCTGGAAACTATTACAACATTTATAAACGATTGAGGTATAATAAGGAGACACGTCACGATCAGTTCTGATTAAACAGGAATATGACATGTTTTAAATTTACTTTTTGACCCGCTATTTAAGTGACACATCCAAATATTAAGCTTCAACATTCCTTTAGCCACACTAATAATGGTGACTACGTTCTAAAGCTAAAGTTTTGTAATTTTGGTTCAACACAATAAGTGTGAATTGATTGCAATATGATTTAACAAGGAAATATTGTCCCTTTCAGTTACCGGAAGGTGCTACTAGACCGGAAGTAAGAAGGGACAACGGGCTGTTCATGGGACATGCTTACAGTATCACAGCTCTATCCGTGGTAACACATTGGTAGTCATTTATATACAACTGTAAAGTTTCACAATGCAAACTACTCGATATTGAGACCGGTCCGCTGTAAAGACCACCAGGTCCCAAATGTAACTTTCCAATGCTATTTGGTCTCAATATAAAGACCAGTTTGTGATTTAGCCTCTTTGTATCGGCCCGAGAATGGTCTTTTGATGGGAACTACAGGCTGCATGTCTTCTACTTTTAGAATTGTTAGGGGGAGACATTTCTAGTTTACCAGGTCTAGATCAAATAAACGAATACACAAACATTTCGTGTCACAAGATGTCACACTCGAACTCTACCACTCTGATACAACATGTACATACATATATAAACCACTCAATTTAAACATGATTCCAAAACGTGTGAGCCTAGTAACTGTTCGTGTATGATATTGGTCACGTATATGGAAGAATCGTGTCCTTGCTTTGTTTATTGTAATTTTAAGTTCGTTTTTCGGCCTGATTTCTATGACTCATTCAATATGGGACATTTATTTAGTTCTGTTTTGTTACCTTGAAGTTGAAATCTGACACACACACATTTCTATACACTATTTATTACCCTCTATATACAACCAGGTTTCTGTTTAAATACACCAAGGTTATGTCTTGTTTACGAGGTCCATTTGCATGTGGATATCGTCTCTACATATTTGCTGTATTAATATGCATTCTAAAACCCGCACGGGTATGAAAACTGATAAGGGGCTTCATTACTTCAAATAACTTGCGTGCAACGCTATAAATGGGAGCAGACATATAAATACTTGTGGTATAGGGCTTTCAATCTTCGACAATGGTTAACAAAACCCACAGAGATTTAAATTGCGCACCTCGTATTTATATAATTCGTGTCGTGCATTTAGTATTTGATTTGTATGCTTTATGAAATGAAATAAAGACACAGAAATTGAACGTTTACAAAATACATGCTAAAATCAAACAAAATATAAAAATGGCTTTTCGAAAGGAGTCTAGCTATTTCATATACATGTATCACACGTATGAAGGCTGTACTTCCGCTAACGACAAATACTCATTTTATAGATTTTCTTATTATTGAGATATGAACAAATTCTCACTTAAACACCATACGTTTATATGAACATGTTTGACATTGATTCAACTGTTTTTCGAGACCCAGAATGACAATATCTGCAACATTAAGTACACTTTATACATATATACGCCAATGCCTTAGTTACAACAATTAAAGTTTCTATCTATTTTCATCATTACATTTCTTGTTTTATGTGGTTAGGTACCATGGCAGGGTCAGTCCGTGAGATTACTGCGCCTCAGGAATCCATGGGGCAGGAAAGAATGGAACGGGCCTTGGTCAGATACGTAAGTTGTATATACAGACATACCTGCTTTTAGAGACTACCTCAGAGAAAACGTAAATGTGATCCTTTTAGAGAGATTGTCTTTGTTAACAGATTGAACAACTTTGCAAGTCATCATCATAATGGTGGTCTCTGGATAGCAAGTGGTTCCTCATCATTAGAATAGTTTGACAGCCTTGATTGTAAGCATGTAATTAACTACATCGAGGTCTTTTTAACAGATGTCAGTACCGTACTTTTGTATATTTGACGCTTTTTTGGTTTATTCCGTTGAGAGCAATGTTCATATGTATCCTTGTCTAACTAATGAATGGTAACATGCTACAACTGGAACACCTAAATACAGTCGATTAACCTTTAGAACATATATATATACATATATATATATATATATATATATATATATAGTGTATGTATGTATGTTCTTTGAGACATTTTAGAGCTTGGAATGCACTAAAGAAAATAAACGAATACGCATGACAGGATAACTAGGAACAATTATTTCAGATCATCAGAAATCCGTAATTTACCGATGGAGATAAAGAAGAAGATGAAGATTATTGTGGAGGACGAGGGGGAATTTTGGTAAGTGATGCATAACTATTGACTATCACAAACGTACAGCAACGTATCAAACAGTGCAGAACAGTAACATCTGAGCATAAGGCTATATTTCTTAATATTTGACTGGCGAAAAAAATCATTTTAACGTTTAGAGAATATATGAGGCGATGGTCATCTTTTTGATAATGAAAAAGACATACTTCCCATTGTTTGAGTAAACCGTTATTTATATTATTCATTCGGAGGACACATTTGTCTATCTAAAACTGTTTCCATCTAAGCTCTCACAGTTGTCAAATTTAGATATTTTAACGACATATGCTTATCTTCATTCGTGTCTAACCCTTTTTTCGCCCAATCGTATTTTTTGAAAATATGAATTTCTATTTCGTGGAGACAGCCAAGATACCGGTGTATGGAAATATTGCGCTGTATGGAAATATTGCGCTGTCTGTCTAAAAATAGATTATACACTAAGATGCTTTAGAATACATTTTGTTAAGTATCTTCACCATTAAGACGCCATGAACTATCGCTGCGCTCGCGTCTTTATGCCTCTTAATCGTGAAGATACTGACACATATACTTTTAACTATTACTTATTTGTTCTAAGATTAACTGCATATGTGATGCTTTGCAGTACATAACTACTGTCAACGGTTGACTACTGTCTGTCTTGACTCATTTATCAAAAATCTACGTTATGTATCCGCATTCTATAGTGTGTATTGTTGTTTCTATGTACCTAATTGTTGATTTTGTCTACTGTAGGATGTCGTATGAGGACTTTGTGTATAACTTTGACGAATGTCAGCTTTGCCATCTCCAACCAGACGGTGTGGCCAAAGAACTAGCCTTAGAAATGGTACGTACGTTCTCTATGGGTCTTGGTGATGGTTCGTCCGTTCTTAAATAGTATTGTAAATTATAAAAATGTAATTTACTTTATGTGGTACTTACCACAGGGAAGATAATCATTTCGCCCTGGAAAAGGCACACTTAACTTTTAAACGTAGTGAGGAAATATTTCTAAGCCTCACTTTTACATATTCTTGATTTTCCAGAATAAGTCTAATTGGAGTGTAACCCTTTATCACGACGCCTGGATTAAAGGTGTGACGGCCGGTGGATGTGGCAATTCACCTCATCAAGGTACGCATAAAGCATACGCTGTGTTGTAACACTTGCAATATGTTATAACAGAACTCATGTCAACTATTTTTACTTGAATGTGTTGTCTTCTTCACAAGTTTGATTCAATTATACTTTAATGAGATTACATTTTCTGGAAACCAAGGGTTACAGTATTAGCGAAGCTTTACTTTTGAAATCATATCTTTGATAGAGCTTACACTATCATTTACAAATACTTTAAAAGTACATGCCACTAAATATAAACTTCAGAACACACTATACAGATAGCAGATATGTTAAGCCCTAAATGATGCGTTACTGAAATACGGATCTTATTATTTTACGTGCCTGTTTTCTACAAACATGTCATTTAAAAATATGCATTTGTCATTGTCATTTAGCTCACACATTTGTGATTGATATTACTTGGGGTATAGTAAATAAATGTCTTAACAATGCACGCTGATTATCAGCTCTCTGAACCACCGTTCATATGCATGTCAGTGCATTTCAAGAATGGGGCATTATAATGAGGTAGGTGAGGCTTTTGTTAAGATTCTTAAAGAGAACATTTAGTCAATAACGTTTCTACAAAGAGTGTGTCTATTAATTTTAGGCAACATGAAATCACATTATGAAAACCCTGGTTTAATTTGTGTGAAGTTCTTTTATGAGACGAGACTATAGATGTGTCGTCCGTCGTCTCTACACTATTTCAGTTCATAAAAATGATCATTGGAAGAATAATTGTATAGATGTTAAAGGTGGTTTTGACAAATGACTGTTGTATGAATTGACATTTATGGAATTGATTTGAAATGCAGGGTAATGTGTACTACAACGAATGATGAACCTTGTAAACTAATTGCCATGTTATTATATTATTAGATTTGTACTGGAAAAATCCGCAGTTCCAGATCCACCTGATAGACCCTGATCTCACAGACAACAAAAACAAATGTACCATGATAGTGTCTCTGATGGAGAAAGAGAGAAACAGGAGAAAAGATATAGCTATAGGTTACGATATATATGAGGTGAGATTAACCTTTAAAAAGTGTTTATGCATCGGCCACCCATGCAGTTTTACACCCTAAGCAAACAGTTACGTTGATATTATGATATTTAGTAATTTCCTAGGTATCCTAAATCAGGTATGTGACCGAGTCCGTCTAAGATCTCCAATGGGCTGGTTCTTCATAGTGTGACGTTCCGATTTTGAAATCAAACTCATTCGTGCATGTTTTAGGCGTTTTAAGAGTAACCTCCCTTATTTCAATACGGATTTGCAGTGAGGTAAACATGGCAACCTGGCGATACCGTTGAACATAATGCTGTTCAATACTTACAATAATGGAGAGTTAATGCGAGGTTGGCCGGCCATAAATCGATTTAATCCCCCACTGTTCATTAGGTCGTTTGATTGTTTTTGCTCCCTTTTGTTTGGTGTCCGTTCCAAGGCGGAACCTCCCCTTACCTCTTGCATATAGTATGCTACCATATAGCCGTTTTGTTTGTCTATTGTATGAATGTATCCGCTCGGTTGTTTTAGCTGAATATTCACGTTTTGGTCGTTTCTAAAAATTGGCTTTGTTCAATTAATAGACAATATAAGTTAGATACGCTACCCCCTGTGCTTATTGGATGCACACACATAGTGCAACGCCAACGGCGACGTCGGTCTACTTTCAAACCGGGTTTCGTGAATTCACATACAATTTACTAACTACTTCTTTCAATGTTTAATCAACTTCTTCTTAAGAACTTTTCCTTCCATTATCATTGTTATATTGACGTGCTGATAATACTATTGTTTATCTTTTCAGGTTCGAAATCCCCAAAGTCGCCCTCTCGATGGGAATACCCTGCCAAAATCCGCTCTTATACATCGGATTGGCTCAGGCAAATATCAGTACTACAGGGAGGTAACTCAAAGATTCCAACTTCCACCCGGTTATTACGTCATCCTTCCGAGCACTTTCTTTCCGCATGAAGAAGCGCAGTTTATTTTGCGGATATATACAGAAAAGGAAGTTGAATCCGAGTAAGTAGCTTCCCGTTGATAGGCACAGTTCATGACTTCAGTGTTTCTATACCGACTTCAAGTAACATCCGTGATGGTTTTTATGTGTGTATTTGTGCATTGAACCACGTTTGAAATCTGGTTTACAGTCAAAAGATACAAATATCAGTTGTTATAACGAAAAAATGACATAAATATATGTTTGTATTACATTTGTGTAGCATATATAGAGAATGAAAACAAACAAACATGATTTTGTAGTGTGGCTTATTTATGTGTTTCTGAAACCATAATTTGCAGTTATATCTACTACATACACAACGTTCATTGCAATTTCTATTTCTTTTAGAGTGATAGACGAAAGCAGCAAGCCGGATGTGGTAAGTTAATGCGCGTTGCTGACAGTAAATACGCATGACTTTAAACGAGCTGTACCGGTTCTTGTTCCTATTCTCGTATATATAGACTAAATGCGCTGAAAATGTCCAATACAAGAATGTCTACTAGCATTTGATTTCGCATCAAGTCGTAATTGAATCCGCAAAAAACACTTCCAGCTTGGGTGCCGTTTTACTAGCACACGTAGGCAAAGATTACGCAATATATTCGCACTTGAATAACATTTGATCATGTTAAAAGGTATAGACACCGTTCAAAAATGTAAGAATGTATTTGAAAAATAATATTATGTTGAATTTCATTTAGGAGTTAAGATTTCATTTTAGCCTTAAATATGTGCGTAAGTTAAAGATTAGCGTAATATGTCAGAAGAGTTAACAGGCGTTTGAAAACTACATTAGCTACGCGATGGTTCAGGAGAGATGAGTACTTTGATTGCCTTAAATACAATGTACTTTTGTCTCTCCCGCTCACAGAGTCCCACACCTAAACAGGACACGATAGCTGCTCTGTTTGCCAAGTATGCTGGAGAAGATGGCAAGATGGACTATAAAGAACTCAAACAATTTCTGTCAGAAGCTACAATGAGAGGTCAGAGAACTGTTAATTTGTATTTGTGTTTTTTATAGTAATTATGCGGTAGGTAATCTAACATATTCCAATCCATTATGAAATTAATCTAGACGCAAAGAAATATGTGCATCTAGCACATGTTTTTAAACCATTTAATAGTTTAGCAAAGAACAACACGTGGTGTATGTAGAACATGATGCGAAGTGCTGTAGTTCCAACTCGAAGTACATCATTTGTTCATACTGAAACAGGTTCTGAAAACACGTTTGACTTTCAACATGTTTAACACAACGCGGTTCTACGCCATTGATACAACACTGTGACTTAAACAAGACATATAATGTATTAACTTTTCAGAGATGAAAGAACCCCTCATACTGAACACAGAGGCGTGTCGCAGTCTACTTACCATGATGGATGTATCCTTGGAGTCTAGAAGAAGATTTTGTAATCAGATAATAGTTAACGACAATTTAGCAGTCAACGGAATAAATGACGTTAAATTCTCTGTGGCAAAGCTCACGGCAGATATAACATCGAGAGAGAAATAAGCAACCATGACCATAAACGACTTTCAGTATACGTTTGTTCATGACAAGGTGCTATGCTAGGGACAATTAATTTAACTATTAACAAAACTATACTGACACCAAAACGAAACGGTGCACTTGACTTCACAATAAAATGACATCAAGTGAGATTCTATTGGCTATATATTGCATTCTTTTTTGGTACGTATAGGCACGTTTTAGTATTGTTTTTACGGTTTGAATGACAAAAGGGGTGAAACGCAACACATTTTTCACAGACATGCCGTCACACAACATGTGGCCAATATAATCTCTCATATTTTGATACCAAATGTGCTCATATTTCTTTCTGAATGGGTTACCATTGTTTTTCAAAGTCAAATGCACAATGTTTCTTTGCTTTGTCAGTATAGTATGTGGGCACTCACGATCAAATATCATGTAGGCGTTAACATTTTAGCAATCAGTATTTTGAAGTTGGATAACGTGGTCCTCTAGTTGATTAGTTTCCTTAATTCGACAGTTCAACAAAAGCGGGTATTTGTCGAGAGATCAGGTTATGACGTGTTTTGATGTGATAGTGCGCGCCGTGGTATGTACACGTGCACCCACCTTAATATACTGTGTAACGTGTAAACATTGAGTGGGCGCATGTGGCGGTATCACGTCGTGTTTCAGTACGCAATATATTTACTTCACGTGAGATAGCAATACTAAGTTCTGTATTCGGTATAATACTAAATACGTTTATA